>OFDN01000085.1_pt1 | contig 96048 bp, 79 predicted proteins | sample 1520971 | NCBI WGS metagenome assembly OFDN01 (sample SAMEA94257418, study PRJEB24077) | hot springs metagenome | biome: Aquatic biome; feature: Geographical feature; material: Water | place: India | collected 2012-06-12 | depth 5 m
TCGTGCGGACTTAAGTCCGCACGATATCGGTAACTGCAAAAGTTACGAGTTTTTAACCCGTTGTTAAATAATTATTTAATACCGTATTTTTTGGCTTTATCTCAATCATCCTCCCAAATACGGGTAGTCCTTCCCTCTTGCCGTATTACCTCATACCCTTTGCGTTCAGCCAGTTTCAATAGTTTTTGTCGTAATTTCTTTGGGTAAAAATTTACCGCCACATTCTTTGTATTCGGTTTGTAGTCAACCACCCCAATCCTTCCCAAAATTTCATACGTGGCTGATGCACAACGCATTCCCAAAAAAGCATAATCATACGGAGGACTTGTAGTGTATGCCGCGTGTATTTTAAGTAATGAGTCGTATTGTAGTTTACTTATCGGAATTACAATAGTGGTGTATTTAAGGCTTGCCGTATCTTGTACCCATTCTTGCAGCGGCTCACTCACAAATTCTGAATGCAGCTTACTTTTTGACACAACATGTAAACTGCCAAAAGGCTCAAAACCCACCACATTACCACCGGCCTCAATACTCACATGGCCGCCGTGTATGCCTCCAAACCAAGGTTTCTCTGTCTCTTTGTATTTTTTCTTAGGCTTTGACCCATACAAAAAATGGACTTTTATCTTCACGCTATCATCAGCTACTGTATCCGATTGTGCACCTACTTTAGCAGTTAACAGGATAGCGATAAGGACATACATGCACTTTTTCATACTTTAGGAACGAACCTTGAGAAAAGAAAAGTATATCGCTAAGTTTGTGTAAACAATGTACCCTTGGCCCCCGCTGTAACCCGCCGTGTTTGGATACTTTCGCTCATCAGCTTGTTTACTGATATGGCCAGCGAAATGCTATACCCTGTAATGCCATTATACCTCAAACACATTGGTTTCACGATGGCTTTTATCGGTTTTCTGGAAGGAGCAGCAGAGCTTACCGCCGGAATTAGCAAAGGATATTTTGGTAAACTTTCTGACGACCTTCAAAAACGGGTTCCGTTTATCCGTTGGGGATATGCACTAAGTGCCGCGGCAAAACCCCTCACAATATTGTTTGCACACCCTGTTTGGGTATTATTTACCCGTACTACCGACCGATTGGGCAAAGGGCTACGCACAGGTGCGCGCGATGCTTTGTTGGCTGATGAATGCACTCCGCAAAACAGGGGGCGTGTATTTGGCCTGCACCGCAGCATGGATACTTTAGGAGCTACCTTAGGAGCATTATCGGCATTTATTTTATTGAGTTTAGAACCTTCTAATTTCAAAAATGTGTTTGTATGGGCAGTGCTGCCGGGTATTGCTGCCATTTTTATGTGTTTCCTTCTTACAGAATCGAAAAAAACAGCATTCAATACCGAAAACAAACCTAAAACAGGGTTTTTCAGCTATTTTAAATACTGGAAAACCGCCACCCCACAATATCAAATGCTTACCATCGGAATAATTATTTTTTATCTTTTTAATACTTCCGATGTATTTTTATTGTTGTTTTTAAAACACAAAGGGTTTAGCGAAACCTTTATTATCGGCAGTTATATTTTATACAACGCCTTTTATGCGCTCCTCTCCTACCCGTTCGGGCATTTATCTGATAAAATAGGGTTTAAAAAAGTGTACATAGCCGGTTTAAGCTGTTTTGCAATTACCTACGCCCTACTACCCTTTGCCGTAAACTATTGGCACATAATTATACTGTTCTTGATTTACGGGGCATTTTCAGCATTAACCGACGGAATCAGTAAAGCTTGGATAAGCCACTTTTGCCAACCAAACGAAAAAGCTACCGCTTATGGCTTTTTGGGCAGCAGTATCAGCATCATTCTGGTATTTGCCAACACTGTAATCGGTTTTTTGTGGGATTCTATTAGTCCGTCTGCAGCAATTCTGCTATCAGCCATCGGAGCAGTGTTTTGTATTTTCTATTTTATCCGCTTGGTAGAAAATACACAACCTGCAAATAATAACCGTTGATACCAATCGTTATAAAAGAATGAAACCTAACCTTTACTTGCTTTGCATTATTGTTGCTGCATGCTCATTGGCAGCAAACGCCCAAACAACAGAGCGCTTGAGCGAACAACGTTGGGAAAAAATAACGGGGTGGCACATTGGCACGGGTTACACAGTTGCAAAAAACAACAGCTTTAATGTAGATATTGGCCGTTACAAAACCTATAAACGCAGCGGAGGTAAAAAAGGATGCGCCTTCGGTATGCCTCCCTTTGTACACAGAGGTATTGGCTTTGATTACATCACTAACAGTATTAACCCCTCATTCGCATTCAGGATTTACGGCCAAATGGAAATGCTGGGAGTAGCAGGCATGCGCATGGATATTGTAAATACTATTGAAGAAAGTCGCCATAGTACCCAAATACGCCCTTCATTAGGCGTATCGCTGGCATACTTTTTAGATATTTATGTTAACTACACCGTAGGAATTATCAACCGTCGTTTTCTTAAAGACAATGTGGGTATTAGTCTTCGGTTCAACTTCAATCCTTCACTAAATAAACAATTGTACCGCGCCCATACGCCCAACTATAAGTAGTGATTTTTGGTTTACTCGCCGTAAAAACTCTTACTTTTGCGGCAGTTTTATGCATTTTAACCGTAAGCACTATTCAGACGAAACCCTTTTAGGGCTTTATAAATCCATCTTATATCCTCGCATGATTGAGGAGAAAATGCTCATTTTGCTGCGTCAGGGCAAAGTAGGCAAGTGGTTCAGCGGTATTGGGCAAGAAGCCATTGCTTGTGGCGTTGCTGCTGCCTTGCACCCCGATGAATACATATTGCCCCTGCACCGTAATTTGGGCGTCTTTACAGGCCGCAATATTCCTTTTAGCAAATTGTTTGCACAATGGCAGGGTAAAAAAGAAGGGTTTACCAAAGGCCGCGATCGTTCGTTTCACTTCGGCACCAACGAGTATCACATTGTGGGCATGATTTCGCATTTAGGTGCAATGCTGGGTGTAGCCGATGGTATTGCATTGGCGCACAAACTAAAAGGCGAAAAGAAACTTGCCGTGGTATTTAGCGGCGACGGCGGCGCCAGCGAAGGCGATTTTCACGAGGCCATTAACGTGGCTGCTGTGTGGGATTTGCCTGTAATTTTTGTGATTGAAAATAACGGCTACGGGCTATCAACCCCCAGCAATGAGCAATTCCGTCAAAAACAGTTTATTGATAAAGGTATTGGCTACGGTATTGAAGCCGTGCAAGTAGATGGTAACAATATTTTGGAGGTGTACGACACTCTTGTTACCTGGGCCGAAGATATACGTAATAACCCCCGCCCGATTTTGTTTGAGGCAATGACTTTTAGGATGCGCGGGCACGAAGAAGCTTCGGGAACTAAATATGTGCCGCAGGAGTTGTTTGATGAATGGGGTAAAAAAGACCCTGTTGTTAATTATGAGAACTACCTGAAAGAAATAGGATTGCTTGACGATGCTAAGGTTGCAGCCATAAAAGCTGATTTTAAGCAAACGATGGAGGCCGGACTTGAAGAAGTGTTTGCTATGCCCGAAGTAGTTTGTGATGAAGCAGAAGAACTTGCTGATATGTACCAACCTGTTGAAGTTGTTTCATCAGGCGATTACGGAAGGCTAAAAAACGTAGTGGTGAAACCTGCTACGGATAAAATTACCGAGAAAAGGTTTATTGATGCCCTAAGTGAGGCAATGGCACAAAGTATGGAACGCCACCCTAACTTGGTGTTGATGGGACAAGACATTGCTGAATACGGCGGGGCATTTAAAATTACCCAAGGTTTTGTAGAAAAATTTGGCAAAGCACGTGTGCGCAACACCCCGTTGTGCGAATCGGCGATTGTGGGTGCTGCTTACGGCCTCAGCATCAAAGGCCATAAAGCCATGATGGAAATGCAGTTTGCTGATTTTGTAACTTGTGGTTTCAACCAAATTATTAATAACCTTGCAAAAAGCCACTACCGCTGGGCACAAAACGCTGATGTGGTGGTGCGTATGCCTACAGGTGCAGGAACGGGTGCAGGCCCTTTCCACAGCCAAAGCAACGAGGCATGGTTTTTCCATACTCCCGGACTTAAAGTGGTGTACCCAAGTACTCCGGCAGATGCTAAAGGTTTATTGTGTGCCTCTTTTGACGACCCGAACCCCGTTATTTTCTTTGAGCATAAAGCATTGTACCGCAGCATTGAAGAGCCTGTGTACGATGATTATTATACCATTGAAATTGGCAAAGCCCGCACGGTAACCGAAGGTGATGAGCTTTCAATTATTACTTACGGAGCAGCCGTACATTGGGCGGTTGAAGAATGTAAAAAACAGGGTATTAATGCAGATATTATTGATTTGCGCACTCTTTTGCCCTGGGATAAAGACGCTGTAGAAGCAACAGTGAAGAAAACAGGTCGTGTGCTGGTATTCCACGAAGACACCCTTACAGGCGGTATTGGCGGCGAAATAGCGGCTTGGATTGCTGAAAATTGTTTCCAATACTTGGATGCTCCCGTAATGCGGGTAGGCAGCTTAGACACGGCCGTGCCCCTTGCTAAAGACCTTGAAGAACACTTTTTACCCAAAAAGCGTTTGACCGAAACTTTGGAGAAGTTGAAGGCGTTCTAAACATCCAAGAAACCTCCACATTTTAAGCTTTTGTTTCATTAGTAACTGGCTACTGGCTAATTCGCAAAACCTATTTATACGTTATTAAAACAGGTTTTAAATAAATATTTAAGCCATTCGCAGGTTTCCAATCTTAATTGAAATTCCTATTAGGAATACTATGACTTCTTACATCAACCCAATTACCTCGCTATCAAAAACACAGCTGTGGTGGCCACCACACCCACGGTAAAACCACCCAATCCCCATTTCAGTCTGTCTTTCCATTGGTTATTCTTTTGCTCTTCCAACAGTAACTTAGTATCTGATAACAGTTGCTTAGTTTCAATAAGGTTTACCGCCACAGCACCTAATGTATCGCTTAACTGGTTCAAACTTCCTTGTGTGATGGTAAGAAACTGTCCCGTGTTATTACCCAAACTGTCAAACTTATTTTTCAGTTCATTAAAGCGGTTATTTTGTTCTCCAATTAAACTATCCTGCGTGTTAGATAATGCCGAATAGGTTCTCATAATCTCAGCGCAACTGCGGTTGTTTTGCAAACTCTTGCGGTAATTATCCAGTACATTTTGGTTTAGCAAGTAAGCACCGCCATTGCACCCAATAATCACAGTATCGCCAAAGTTAACCCGCTTTATACTATCGCTGCTGTTGCAAATCTCAAAGGTTTTCAGGCGGCCCTGTGCGCTACTTTGCAATGCAAAAAAAGCCATCGCAATTAATATAATCAGTTTTAATTTCATGGGTAGTTATTAATCGGTAATTACAAAATCAGGAAGATTATTAGCTGTTGTATCAATAGTATGATACAACTCGTCTAAGCGGCTTTTTAAACTATCGCGGTACTTTCTGTAATCAGTAAGCCCCTTTCTGTTTTCTAAATCCAAAATCTCAACACGACCTTGTATGTCTTTAATGTACACTTTAAACACATCAATATCATTGCGTATCGAGTCTATTTTATTGCGGGTATAATTAATCTGCATCAGCGATGAATCAAGCTTTCGCTGCGATTTATTAATATTATCAATAGCTTTATCCAGATTGCCGCTATCTCCTTTAAATAAATTAAAAACAAGGTTTATAGCTAATAAAGCGGCCAGTACAATCAACAGAATTTTTAGATATTTTTCCATCACAACAGGATTATTGTTACCAATCAAATATATAGAAAAGTATGTTTTGTGCCTCAATTTTGCACAAACACTCAAAGCATACAACATGAAAAGGCCGGTGCATTATTGCACCGGCCTTTTCATGTTGTATTAAAAAACTACTTAATTAGGGTATCAAGTTGTTTTTAAAGTTAGCATACTCACTATCAAACGTGGCGGTGCCGCTGCAGCTTTGGGCTGCTTTCTCATCGGTAATGTTTTTTACCCTTTCATCAGGGCTGGGGTGCGTGCTAAAAAATGCATCAATTTTGTTGGCATTTTGTCCGTCGGCAGCCAGTTTGCTGAAAAAGTTAGAAAAGCCATCAGCCTTGTAATCTGTAGGGCACAAGTAAGTTACTGCATACTTATCTGCTTCACGCTCGGCATCGCGTCCGTATTTTAGCAACAATAAATTTTCAGCAATGGTGGTTAAAGTTCCTTTGTTTCCGCCTAACGCTATGCTCAGCATCATTTCAATACCGTATTGCTTGGTCATTTGGTCGGTGGTATGGCGGCGGTCAGCATGCGCCATTTCATGACCCATCACGCCAGCCAGTTCATCCTCACTGTTCATGTATTTAATCAACCCTGTGTATACATACATATAACCACCGGGCACACAAAATGCGTTTAATACCGAATCATCCTGAATAATGAATACTTCCCACGCAAACTTGTCTTTGTAAAATACTTTACCGCCGTTTTTCAACTTGGTTACAATATTTCTAAGGTAGGTATATGCTGCTTGGTGGGTATTCTCGTCAAGAATGGGATATTCGGCAGGATTAGAGGCAATTTCTGCCTTTACTTGTTGTCCCAGTTTAATATCATCATCAATAGAGAAAATATTGATGCTGTTATCATCGGGGTTTTTGCTACAATTGGCCAAAAACACTAAAGAAAACGCAGCGAAGCCTAAAACAAATAACTTTTTCATACGCGGGGCTTATTTATGCGAAAATAAAACAAATGCCCTGCCAAACCAACAACCGGCTAACGTTCTGATAATTGCTTCTCTAAAACGATGGCTTCATCCCCCTCTTTGTAGGGCAAATACAACATTACCAAACGCATCATTTCATCCTTATCATCCATTCCCCGTTCAAAAAACACATCGCGCGGCGGGCTGTGCGGGTTTTGATTGTTGGCCGCCGTATTATCAAACAACGCTTCCGCCCGTAAAACACTGCCTTTGGGTAATTTCACAATACTTTTAAACCGGTAAAATTCTTGCCAGTTAAAATCCCAATCCGGTATTTCTACTAATTTAATCGTATCACCGGCAGGGGTTACACAATACACCTTAAAATACTTGCCCAACTTGTGCATGTGCGGGTTGATAGCCAACAGCGATATATCGTCATGCAGTTTTACGTTAATGTGAAACTGTTTCACACTGTCGGCAGGTATTATCCAATCAGTACCCGGATTTGGGTTCGTGGGCTTGAAAGCTGCAAAACCGATGGCACGATCCACCGGTTTTTTTGAAAAATATATGTGGATTTTCGATTGATCGGTTTGCTCCACAGGGCTGGGAGCATAATGCAAGTTACGTATCATTAAAATACCGCGTTTAGGTAAACGAAAGCCTATTCCGTCATTAAATACCTGCGGGGATGTGCCGGGCAAGTACCCGCTGTGAAACACTTCTACAGGGCCTTCGCCGTATTGGTTTATGAGGTTAAAATAGCCGTAATCGTGTGCATCGTCAACAAAACTGCTGTCGCCATACACAAAATAATCCGGACCGCTGAAAATATCTACACCATCGGGCACAGCTAATACCTGATAGCTGGCATGGTGCACCAGTTTACGGTTACCCGCTATAAACTCAATACCGCAGGCAAAGGTATCGTTGGGTAATTCGTAAGGGATTTTATAACAGATGTATTGCTCTTGGTTATTGCCTTGCACCACATATGGTTTTTTCATTTGCAGCACCATATCCGGCTTGCCCAATAACTGAGACCCATCAGGAAATTGAGGCATAGCGGGCAGTTTATCTTTAGGCCCTTCGGGAGCACCTGCTTCTACCCATTTTTTTATCTTTTCTTTTTCTTCGGCAGTTAGGTATTTTTCGTTGGCAAAGCTGCGGTAATGAGGGTTGGCCTTCCACGGCGGCATGTAATCAATTTCAGTAACGTACTTAATGAAATTGCCCTTTTGCTTCACCTGCTTAAAAGTTTCTAACGGAAAAGGGGCTGTGCCACCCGCACGATGGCAGGGTAAGCAATTTTTATACATGATAGGGGCAATATCTTGAGTATAGTTAGGGGCTTGAGACACTGCCACTACTACGCTACACAAAAAAACTATTACTGTTAAAATTGATTTCATTACATAAAAAATATTTCACCAACCATTTAACAGTGAACCCTACCCGTGTTTAATGATAAATGGACAATGTTTAATATTCCCCCCCCATTTTCCTTTTATTCATATCTGCCGAAGGGAATTTAGGCAAAGATACAGGCACGTTGGTTAACCCTGTGGTATCCGTTAGCGATTGCATAAACGCAATGATGTCCTTGGTTTCGCTTGGAGTAAGGTTAAGTGCATCGGGGGCTAAGGTTTGGTTTTCTAATTCAAAGCCTAAACCCGCACCTCCGCCACGGTTGTAAAAATCTAATACCTCTTCAAGCGTTTTATATACACCATTGTGCATATAAGGACCTGTTAATGATACATTTCGTACGGTAACGGTTTTAAATGCATGACGATTAAAATCAACCTTTTCTTTCATGCGCCCTCCAAAACGACCAATGTCACCGTCTAAAACGGGATTAATGGTATCAGTAGTAGCGGGCACACCCAACACCTCTGATTCGTTTTCAGTAAAATTGGGTGGTACCAATCCGCTAAAGGTAGGGGCAAAATGGCAGGTAGCACAGGCGGCTTTGCCCATAAACAAATTAAACCCGTTAATAGCTTGCGGGCTAAGGGTATTGGCCTCGCTACGCAAGTATTTATCAAAATCTGAGTTAAAGGCAATAAGGGTTTTTAAATAGGCGCCTATAGCCTCAGATATGGTGTGCTTCGAAATTTCGCCGTTATAATTAGGAAAAGCCTCCCTAAACAATTGTTTATATTCTTCACTTTGGCTCAATTTGGCCGAAATTTCAGGGTACGAGGTGTTAAACTCATGTGTTGAAGTAATTACGTGCTCAAATTGATTTTCAATTTTTTCGGTGCGTAAATCATAAAAATAACGCTCAGCCAAAACACTGTTTATGAGTGTTGGCGAATTGCGCAAAACCGTGCCTTTAAAATCCATGGCCAAGCTTCGTTGCTCTCCGTCGGTAAATGCTTTTTGAGGGTTGTGGCACGATGCACAAGCCCTTTTGTTATTGGCAGATAGTACAGGGTCGAAAAACAAGTATTTACCCAATTTTTCCATTTGAGGCTGGGAGGGGCCTTTTTTAACCATCGAAAAATAATCGACATTAAAAAAATCGTTACTAAAAAAGTTGTCTGCCAAATAATTGTACGATTGGTGTTTGCCGGCAGGTGTATCGTACACTGTTTCAATACCCAACTGCAATTGGGCATCTTTAAATAGTTTAAAAACAGGGGTCAAGTATTCTTTTATAAACTCCAGTCTGTTAAAAGAGTCGAAATCAGCATTTGTATTCAAATAGTGGATGGCAGCACTTAATTTATCTTCTAACTGTTGCCCCAAGTCGCCTTGCAACTGCGGGCGATATAGTTTAGCCATTTTTAACAGCGGTTGCAAAGCATTTTGGCAATCTACCAACGAGTTGCCGCTACCCGGTGTATCAAACCCTGTAATACCCATTGATGCAATGCGAACTACTTGTAGGCGCGCAGCTTCAAATAAGTTACGCTCGGCTATGTATTGCTTTTGCTGAAATAACTTTAGCTCGGTAAAGTTTTTACAAAGCAAGGCGATTTCATTTTTTAACCCCTCAATATCAGGCTGCTCCTCAAAAAGCATTTCATCAATCACCTGCAAACCGTGTGGTTGCAACACATTCATTTCACCACTATTGCGCTCAATTTTTGGTAATGGCGCACCGTTTATGTAATCCTTGACCGCGGTATTATCATAGTATTCAAGCAAAAACTCTATTTGTTTATAGCTTGCACGCACTGCCAAAAATGCCTCACGGGTTTTTTGCACATTTACGTTTTTATCCTCCACGGTATTTTTAAGCTCAAAAAGCGCGGTTTCAACATTTTGCAACCCTTTCCTGTATTCGCTTGTAAGCTCCACAAGAGCATTGGTTTTACTACTGTAACTAAATGCTGAGAGTAAGAAAATCAGTACGCTGATGATACAGATTACTGTGGTTTTGCGTGAACTTAAAATCTCTTTTGCCATCATTATAATCGGAAACAAAGGGTGTTAATGAAAAAGAAGGAATACGGCTTTCCCGTATTCCTTCTGCTATTGATACTTAGAAAAATTATTCTACAATCAGTTTTTGAGTTTCGCCTTTATCGTTCATCACGATATAGGTACCGGCAGTTAGGTCAGTAACGTCAACAACCTCAACGTTGCGCAACACTTTAACACGCTTGCCGCTTATTTCATAAATAGCGATATCGCAAGCTTTGTTTAGGTGTAATTCACGCGATACGGGGTTAGGATAGATAGTAAACACGTCGCTGTTTTTAATTTCTTCAACACCAACCCAAGAGTTTACAACATTTTCCCAGCCTGTAATTGCCATTGTAAGTGAGTGGTTGTAAGGGTAAGTATTAGCAGGCGAAGGGTGTTGAGAGTTGAAAAATAGTGTTTTACCGTCTGTAGAAGCAATTACACCTGTTATCTCAGCACCTTTAGGAGTTGCTGCAATACGTACTAAATCATTAATAGTTGGATTTTTAATAGTCATGTCCAACATCCACATTTCGCAAATCTCAGTACCTGAAGCTTGGTTTTCAGCAGGAGTACGACCAAAGCTACGACCGTTCAAATCTTCAAGAATTAGCATGAAAGGACGGCCATTAATGTTCATTACGCCCAAACCATCAGGGTTTGATAGGTGTTTTGCAGGATAACCGCCATTAGCTGGCAATGAAGTAGGAGTATAAGGACCTCCCTCAAGATAGATGTCTACTTTGCTGGTAGCAGGGTCATACACCAATACACGACCGTAGTAATCAATAAATTTACCGCGCATCACTGAGTCGATAGCAGCTTCATCCGTTCCGGTAAATGAAGGGTTACGGGTTTTGTAAGCTTTTGCCCAATGTGGACTCATAGAAGCACCACCGGCTACAGTAGAAGTAAAGTTAAAACCATCACGACCAGTTTCAGTCCAGTAAATTTTTCCGTCAAACGGGCTGTAAGCAACCCACTCATTACGGTTAAAAATAGCAGCACCTTTTGCAAATGCATTTGCTGAAAGGTTAACAATAGAGTCAAACTTATCGTTTACAAGTTCAACCCATGATCCGTCAGCTTTCCAAGCATATAGTTTACCTTTAGTAAAATCATCAGGTTGGTCGGCAACAAACTTAATCCAAGGGCCCGGAGACTCGTCAATACCCAAATAAACGGTTTTATGGTCAGGCATCATTGCGCCACCTTCCCAGCCGGCACGGCCCCAGTTGTATTGCTTGCGGATAGCTTTGGCTGTGCGTGGGTCAACTTCAACCATGTAGTTAAAGTTTTGGAATTTTTTAATGGTTTTACCATTAAAATCACCGGGGATAGTTGTGCTGATAGTCCAGTCAGCAGTATCGCGAACACCAGGACCGCTGGCACCCATCGGGCTGGCAGAACCTGCAAAAATAGAAGCGTTGTTGGTACGGAACCACTCTTCAGCAGTCCAGATACGGCCATCAGGTGCAGAAATACCCGCACAGTTCATACCTGTTTCGCCTACTGTATTTTTAAAATCAATGTTAAAAAATTTACCGGCACGTCCATCAGGAAGTGTTTGATTAACAATACTGATTGAACCATTAGGATTACGACGCACTTTAAAAGCAGTCATACCACCGCCATCACCAATTTTGTCATCGTTCCAAATCATTTCATGGTTTACAGATAACCAACCCAAATCTTGTGAGCCGGCAGCAGTATCAGGAGTAAAACCAATGAAATCGTGCCATTCTTTGGCAAGAGCAAAACCATTAGGTTGGCCGTTGTTACCTACGGTTTGAACCGAGTCGATACCACCTACAAAAAGAACTTGAGCTTTAAGGGGAGATTGTGGAAGTACCACAGATGTTGCGCCATAGTTTGCAGTAGCTTCAATAGGAAATTTAAATTGAGCATTTGCAGTAGCGAAACCGGCTGCTACAAAGGCAGCCAATACGTACAGTTTTTTCATTGTTAAGTATGAGTTTGGGTGCAAAATTGACCCTGCACTGTAAAGAAATTGTCACTACCATTTTACTAAAATGGCAACAAAGGGTTAAAATACCTTTACCAAAACATTACGCGTTGATAACATAGCTACATTGCTTTTCCTATAAATGCATGGTGAATAGGAATTTGCAGTATCAGTGTCTATATTTTTGGTTGGCAGTAATGATTTCTGCCCCATTTTTTTAAAAGATTGATAAAACAGGTACGAATTTTGTAAATTCGTAACAAAGTATAATGAAACGCGGTTTAATAATAGTATGGCTGTTTTTGTACACTGCCCTTTCGGCAGTGGGCTTGCCGCTTACTGTGCACTATTGCGAAGGCACCTTAGTGGGTGTTGAAGTAGTGGAAACCGAAAGTTGCTGCGGAAGTGAAATACCCGACGACTGTTGCCGCGATGAACATGCTTATCTTAAATCTGACGAGAAACACCCCTTAGCATCACAACTTCAACCCCCTGCTTTGCATTGGTTTTGGTTGCCCGCTGCAGAATTCGGAGTGTTGCAGGTATTGCCCATAGCGGCCCCTGCTTCTTGTTCTGCCACTTCACCCCCTCACCCTCCTCCGGTTGATATTTATGTGAAGTTAGGCAATTTCAGGGTTTGATATTTTTTAAACTTTTATAGTGCTGCCACTACTATCAGGCACAGCACTTCTTTTTCATTTACCAAAAGTTTAAAAAAATGAATCCAAAAAAATTAAAATCATACATATATATAATATTACTGTTTTTGGCATCAGCGCCATTAGCAGCGCAAAGCATTGTGCGCGGCACCGTGCTTGAAGAAGTGGCCAAAGGCCACGCCCCCCTTGCCTATGTAAATGTGTATTGGGCAAACACAACACACAGCACATCAACAGATACCAATGGTGTATTTTCGATAGCTAAGCAACCTGAAAGCAACCTTTTAGTAATAAGTTATGTGGGCTTTGTAGCCGATACTATTGAAATAACTGAGAAAACTGAACTGCCCCTTAAAATTGTACTTAAAAATGTGCTTGAAGTAGAAGAGGTAGAAGTTACCGCTGAAACCCGTGGCTTGGTGCTTGACCGTTTGAACCCCATAAAAGCAACTATAATGACTGAGAAGGAGTTGTTTAAAGCCGCATGCTGCAACCTATCAGAAAGCTTTGAAACCAACCCCGCAGTAGATGTTAATTACAGCGATGCCATTACCGGAGCCAAACAAATACAAATGTTGGGCTTGGCAGGTACCTATACCCAAATAACCTCAGAAAACCTGCCCGGTGTTCGCGGGCTTGCAGCACCTTATGGTTTGGGATATTTACCCGGTACTTGGATTGAAAGTATACAAGTAACCAAAGGAATAGGAAGTGTTGCTAACGGCTACGAAAGTATTACCGGCCAAATAAATACCGAGCTACGCAAACCACAAGGTAAAGATAAGGTGTTTGCCAATGCTTATGTAAGCAATCAGGGCAGGTATGAAGGCAACCTTGTGCTTGGCCATGATTTAAACTCTAAAGTGAGCGCAGGCTTGTTATTACACGGAAGTGTGCTTACCCAAAATGTTGACATGAACAACGACGGCTACCGTGATATGCCTACAGGCTATCAGCTAAACGGTGCCCAACGCTGGCATTTCAGCAATCATAAAACACTTGAAGGACAGTTTGGGGTAAAAGCATTGATTGAAGACCGTATTGGTGGCGACACCCGCTACGATGGAGTGAACCGTAACCCATCTGCAGGCATATATGAGGCCAGGATAAAAACCGAGCGCTTTGAAGTATTTGGCAAAACAGGTTATGTATTCCCTACCAAAAAATACCAAAGCTTTGGGTTGATGTGGAATGCACTTACCCACAACCAACAAACCTTTTTTGGCGCAAATACTTACAACGCCCGCCAACAAAGCGTGTATGCCAATTTCTTGTTCCAATCTATTATTGGCAATACCAACCACAAATACCGCGCTGGTATTAGCTTTTTGCACGATATATACCACGAAGAAATTGTAGTAAAAAACCAATCACCTGCTACCCCAAGCCGTGTTGAAAATGTACCCGGTGCATTTGTTGAATATACTTGGGAAGCTACCGCACGATGGATGATTATTGGTGGTTTGCGTGGCGATTATCACAACCTGTTTGGCTTTTTTGCTACACCACGTTTGCACGCCCGCTACGATAGAGGCAATGGTACTGTTTTGCATATTACCGCCGGACGCGGACAACGAACTGCCAATGTTTTTGCCGATAACTTGCAGATATTGGCTACGGGACGCAATTTTGTGTTGCCCGTCAACTGGCAAACTGCTACCGCATACAATTTACGTCCCGAAGTAGCTTGGAACATGGGTATTAGCCTAACCAGCGAAATTAAAATTGGCAACCGCAGTGCAACTCTTGAGGCTGACATATTCCGTACACAGTTTGAAAACCAAGTGGTTATAGATTTGGATAACACCGCCAGAGAGGTATCGTTTTATAACCTAAACGGTAAATCGTTTGCCAACAGTGCCCAAGTACAGTTAACCTATGAACCCGTACGACGAATAGAAACCCGTATCGCATATCGTTACTACGATGTAAGAACCCAGTACCAAAGCGGATTGTTGCAACGCTACTTGCAAAGCCCCCACAGGGCGTTTGTAAACGTAGCCTACAAACCAAGGGGCAAATGGGTGTTTGATGTTACAGTTTCTTGGTTTGGTCCAAAACGTTTACCTAATACCCAAGCCAACCCTGAAAGTTTACGCATGCCTGAATATTCACCCTCGTATGTGTATTTGCATGCGCAGGTTACAAAAACCATTGGCAAACGCTGGGATGTTTACTTAGGCGCTGAAAACCTGCTTGATTTCAGGCAAGACCGCTTGATTATTGACCCCGCTAACCCTAACGGTAATTACTTTGACGCAAGCATGGTTTGGGGCCCTGTACAGGGTCGTATGTTCTATGCAGGCGCACGTTTTAGAATAAAAAAATAAACACACAACACCATGAAAAATACACTAATACTGCTTGTTGCCCTTTTTATGGCAACAGTAAACATAACAGCACAAGATTCAACCATTAAAAACTTTGCAAAGGCTGATAAAGGCTTTATTAAGCAACTAAACACTGTTTTAGAAAATTACTACCCCTTAAAAGATGCATTGGTTAAAACCTCGGCAACTACAGCGGCTACTGCTGCAACCGATTTAGCCAATACGCTTGAAAAGGCTGTAACCGACAAGCTTACTGATGAGCAAAAAACATACTATACGGGCCACTACAACCACCTTACTACCCAACTGCAAATAATTGCAGGTAGCAGCGATGTTGAAGTACAACGCAAGGCGTTTGAGCAGGTATCATTAAGCATGTATGCGTTGATTAAATCGTTTAAGGCTAATGCACAAACTGTTTACCGCCAATACTGCCCAATGGCGTTTAAAGGACAAGGTGCTTATTGGTTATCAGACAATGAGGAGGTGATGAACCCCTACTTTGGCAACAAAATGCTGCACTGCGGTAGTGTTGAAGAAGAGCTTTAAGCGCTACCTTAGCAATAAGCATAAACCACAAAGGCACAACGTATTATGCGTTGTGCCTTTGCGGTTTATAAAAACGTTATAGTGATTACTCTCCAAATACCTCAAATACGGCATTCATTTCGTCAAAATCACGAATGCCCGGTGCTGTTTCAAATCCACCGCTAATGTTTATTCCGTATGGATTTAATGCCTTTAACTCGTTTTGCTGTTCAGTACTCAACCCTTCCACATCAAACAGCACAGGCACCTGCAAAGCTGTTAATCTAGTTGCGTGTTCGGGCGTAACCTTTTTTACCAATATTGCCTTTACTTCGGCAGGCAAGTTGGTTAGCACCGCTTCAAAATCACCTGCGTTTGCATCCAGCTCCAAAATAATATTGATATCACTGGCTTCAAAGTAATGAAGCATAGCCGGTTCGGCAATTTGTATCCACTCAAAACCTAACAGGCGAACAATGTCTTCAATCTCATTCAAACCTTGTGTGGGGTCAAACTCAGCCACAGCAGCAGGCCCTGATAGCCAGCCTATAATAGCCTGTGCCTGCACGGGCGATACATACAACGGGTTTTTATTATCAAAGCAAAAGCCTACCCACTCAACCCCCATAGCAGCCCCAAAACGGGCATCGGTAAGGTTATTTACACTACCAAGTTTTATCTTGCAACTCGTATTCATTAATCTATTTAAAAACGCTAATGCGGCAAAGGTAATGCAAAACAAAGAGTTGAGTTTTTATGAAATGGTTTATGAAGTAGTGAAACTGATACCCGAAGGACGGGTAACCAGCTACGGTGCCATTGCCCGTTATTTGGGTTCGGGCCAGTCGGCACGTATGGTGGGCTGGGCTATGAATGCGTCATTTACTTCTCCTACCCCTGTACCGGCGCACAGGGTGGTTAACAGCGCAGGACTTTTGACGGGCAGGCATCATTTTTCACCGCCTGAGAAAATGGAAGAGTTACTTGCTGCTGAAGGTATTGTAATTAATAACTACCAAGTTGTTGACTTTGAGCAAAAATTTTGGGACCCTGCTAAAGAATTACAAATTTAACCACTGTAAAATACACGTAATTGAATTGCTATGTTATTAAAAAACAACTCTATACTACACAATTGGTAAAACTTTTTACATAATATAAAAAATTTCTTTGTTCTTTTTAGTTTTTTTTTTAAATCTTTGTAATGTAATTATCAATTTTTACGTGGCTTATGAAAAGTACCTTTACTAACCTAAGCAGTCTTTTTTCAGTTCCTTAACCAATATTATTTGGTTCTACCCTTTTTGCATACCCCTAACCTAACCTAACTCACCTAACACTAACCAAAAAACTAAACCTTATCAACAGAAAAAGCATTTCGGCGCACTTAGCAATAAGGTGACCGTTAAATTATTGCAGCCCTATCAATTACAGCATTTTTACATTTAAATTCACCAAATATCAAACCTTTATGAAAAAAATCTATCTACTAACAGCACTGCTATTTGCAGGTTTGTGCGCAACAGCACAGTTCTATCAGCATACTTACGGAACCACTAACGGCGAAAGCCGGGGACAAGGGGTAAATACCTTTGCCACAGGCCAAGGGCACTTTATAACTGCCCCCGCGTGGAATTCATCAACCAACACACAAGATATTCTTGCGGTAAATACCGATGTGAACGGAAACGTAAACGCCTTTAATAATACGTATTCGCTTATTCACTCATCTGGAGTAACGCTGTATTTACAAAACACGCTACCCATTGAGTTTAGTAACGGATCTGGCTACGGAGTATTTGGCTTGTTTTACGACCCCAGCGGCTCAGTTCCAAATGGTATTTATTACCTTGAACTGGATGGTGGAGGAAACGTTGTCAACGTTACCGAATACAACCCTGTAAACACCACCGGCACCAATTATTACGTGCTTGAAGTAGCAGATGTAACTGAATCTTTGGCGGGCGGCGATTACTACATTACAGGCACAGTTGACCCAAGTGTGACTGGCGGCAGCTTCTGGATTTTTGTACTGAAAATTGACCAAGCCGGTAACATAATATGGTCTATAATTACAGATATTATTAACCCCAATACTACGTCATCACGCGATTGGGCAAAAGGAATAGTTGAAAGTCCATATACCCCTGTGGGTAGTCAAGAGGTTGTCGTTGTGGGACAAACGTATGCAAACGGCGGTAGTTCAGATGCATTCTTTCTACGCCTTGATGCAAACTCAGGTGCATCATTAGCACCTGCATACATATATGGTACTACCAGCACCTTTGAAATATTTGATTGCATAAAAATATCAAACAATGCGGCTTCAGGCGCACCGGGTTTTGTAATTGGCGGTACAACCGATGCAAACGGCAGCTCATCAAACCGTGATTTTTGGTTGCTGCAAACCGATGACCAAGGAGTGCCATTTTGGAGCTACACTTACGATTACAACGGAGGTTCAGCCAATTGGGATAACTCAACCGATGTGATTGAGCGTCTTAATCAATCAGGTGTTTATGAATATTATTTGGGTGGACTTACCAACGGAGGAAATTTAGGAGGCACTGATTTGGTGGTAATTAAAACCGATGATGTTGGCAATGCTGTATCCCAATTTACTTATGGAAGTGCGGCTGATGACATTGGTACATCACTAGATTATTTTGACAACACCGGAAACGATGGTTTAAGTGTTTACGGCTCATTCAACGGTGGCGGCGTAGGCTCAATGGATGCTTACCAAGTACAAGCTTACTTTAACGGTATTTCTGGCTGCAATGAAGATATTAGCAGTACAAGTGCTACTTCGGGTCCCGGAATTATTAATAAATACCGCGACAGGGTTAGAAGCAAACTAAACAAAAACAGCATGACGGCAAACTCTACAAGTGCATCAGATGCAAACTTATGTTTTGCCAACACCATTGCCGGCGGCAGCAACGCTCGCATGGCTCCTGCTGAGCCTAAGGGAGATAAAGAAGCTATTGTATCACCCAACCCTATGCAGCAAGGCAGCCCTGTAGCCATGGTTGAGTTGGAAACAGAAACCCCAGCCACAGTTGAAATTGCCGTGTATGATATGCTTGGCAAACAATACGTAAGAGGTTCGCATACACTTGTAAAAGGCGTAAACCAATTGCCTGTTGACCTTAGCACAGCTAATATGGCTACCGGTATGTATACCGTAAAAATTACGGGAATAAATATCGGTAAAAACATACTGTTAATAATTAAGTAACCATCATATCTTTTTGCTCATAATAAAAAACGGGAGTCGCAAACGACCCCGTTTTTTTTTGCAGTTACCCTGCAAAATACTGCACATACTCATTGGTGCTTGATACACCTTCGACTATAAAATAACTTGTATCTATTCTAAAAAAACCAAATAGATAAACATCATGAAAAATCTACTATTAACTGCGCTTGTGCTCGTTGGCCTTACAACAAAAGCACAGTATTTTCAACATGTATATGGAACTGCAAACCCTGACGAACTCCGCTCAGGGGTAAATACTTTTGCCCAACCCCAAGGCCATTTTATGGCAGGGGTTACTCAAGACCCTGTTACATTCCAATCCTCTCTTATTGCCACCTATACTGATGTTAATGGTGCCCCCAACTTTAACAACGAATACCAAATTACCGACCCTATTACCGGTACAGTTAATACTGTACACTGGACAAGGGTTTTTGAAATGAACAACGGAGCCGGTTTTGGTGTGGTAGGTGTGCACCGCGACCCTGTTGCGGGCGCTGCAAGCCCGTCTAAATTGTTTTATATGCAATTAGACCCTACGGGTAATGTAATGAATGTTTTTGACTATGCTCCGTTGCCCGGCACGTATGTATGGGATGTGAATATTGTAGGTAATGTAACTGAAAGTGCTACCGGCAACGAGATTTACATTACAGGTGGTTTGCAAGCCAATGCCCCATTAGTGCACGTTTTTGCAATTAAGCTGGACGTAATGACCGGCACAATCATTTGGTCTAACATTTATGATATACCCCACGGTTCACCAATTTCTCGCGAAGTAGGTATGGATATTATTGAAAATCCATACAATCCGTTGGGCCAACCAGAGGCAATGATTGTAGGTTTTGCCCACGGTATTGGTGTTACCAACGATGGTTTTGTTATCCGCGTAGATGCAAACACCGGTGCACTAAACCTGCCTTGGGCAATAATGTATGGCACTGCCAGCAGCAACGATGCTTTTTACAGCATTACCGTAGCAAACAGCGCAGCAGGCGGTAACCAAGGTTTTGTTATTGGCGGACAAAGCGATGTAAACGGTAATAGCGACGCTTGGTTATTAAAAGTTGACCCTACCGGCTGGGGCACTATTTGGTCTAACCTGTATGATTATAGCTTTAATCCTGGTTCTGATGATAATTGCAGGGATGTAATTGAGCGTTTTAGCCCAATGCTAGGCCAATACCAATATTTTATGACAGGCTCTACCAACAACGGTTTCTTTGGAGGTGAAGATGTTTTGGTAATTAAAACCGACGATATGGGTAATGGCCTTGGCGAGTACACCTACGGAAGTGCAAATGCTGATAGAGGTGCCGCCCTTGACCAATACGATAACACTGCCGCTGACGGACTCAGTACTTTTGCTACCGGCGATTTTGCAGCACTTGGCTCAACTGATTTTTATCTGATAAAATCTTACTATGACGGAAACTCGGGATGTAATGAATACCTATCAATACCAACCGTTACAACAGGTCCTGGCGTATATTATGAGTATTACATTACCGACTTTAACGGGTTCACTTCTAGTTCGTTAATGGCATCTTCAAGCACTGTAAGTGACATGAATTTGTGCTTCAATAACACGATACCCGGTGCCAGCAACGCCCGTATGGCACCGGCTGAACCCAAAGGTGATAAAGAAGCGGTGATATTGCCAAACCCAATGGCACCAGGCAGCCCCGTTGCATTTGTTGAATTGGAAACTGATATGCCTGCCACTGTAGAAGTAGCCATTTATGATATGCTTGGCAAACAGTATTACAATGGTTCACAGACACTGGTGAAAGGTAACAACCAATTACCGCTAAATATTAGCAATGCTAATATGGCCGCCGGTATGTATACCGTAAAAGTAACAGGCGCTTCAATTGCACAAAACATACTGTTAATTGTTAAATAAACCTACCGAATGCCCCAAGCAATTGTTTGGGGCATTTTTCTATCAAACCACTATCATTCCTAAGAAAACCTAAACTCTATCATATTATGAAAAAATACGTTTTACTATTTTCGTTGGCCATTGCAGGACTGTGCGCTAAGGCCCAGTACTTTCAACACCTTTACGGCTCAACCGATTTACAACAAACCATTTCGGGGGTAAACACATTCATACAACCGCAGGGACATTTGATGGCCTCTGAAAACAACATCAGTTTCAGTGCCGCTTCAAACCTAATTGTAACTTATACGGATGTGAACGGCGATATTTTATCTGCCCCTAACTTTAACAACGAATATACAATAAGTGACCTAAGCGGTACTGTGCTTGACATTACTTCTGTAAATGTATTTGAGCTTGAAAACGGCAGTGGTTTTGGTGCAGTAGGCCTGTTTAATAACGGCACAGGTGCTGTTCAAGGAATATTCTACTTGCAGTTAGACCCTACCGGAAACCCGACCAATATTTTCAGCTACACCCCTGTGCCATTAACGGTGGCGTGGTACAATCTTATCAGTGTATCAGCTGTAGCTAAATCTCCAGGCACTGATGATTTATACATCACAGGTTCTACCGAAACCAGCTTGAGCCAAAACTTTATTTACGCCTTAAAAATCAACACTGTGGGCGGAAATATCCTATGGTCAGGTTTTTATGATGTAATACAAGTCGGCTTCCCACAAAAAGAATATTCAAACGACATCATTGAAAGCCCATATATGCCCACAGGCCAGCCCGAAGTTGTGATTGTTGGCGGCGGGTATGATTACAATTCTACCAGTAACGATGCAATATTTTTCAGGCTAAATGCAAATTCAGGTGCCCCTATTTTTCCTTGGGCATTTTTCTACGGTACTGCTGCCACCAACGAGCAGTTTACATCAATAGACATTGCCAACAGTCCTGCCGGTGGTACTAATGGGTTCATTATTGGTGGTGTTGCTAATATGAGCTCGAGCAATGCTGATTTCTGGTTGATGAAAAGCGACCCTGCCGGCGGTACAGTTTGGTCTTCTACGTATGATTACACCGGAAATCCAGGCAATGCCAATATTTGTCAAGATGTAAAGGAGCGTTTTAATACGCTCAGTCAATACGAATACTATGCTTGCGGTACTACATACAATGGAACTATAGGAGGCGCAGATTTATTAGTAATAAAAACTGACGATTTGGGTAACGGTGTGCCCAATGGTGAATTCGCCTACAATACCGGAAACGACGATTTGGGTTTTAGTCTTGACCAATATAACGGCACCCCCGCCGATGGGCTTAGCATATTTGGTATATCGTATAGCGGCGGCATTGGATTAAGCGATGAGTACTTAATAAAATCATACTTCAATGGGCTATCAGGTTGTAACGAAACCTTCAGCACTCCCAGCCCACAACCGGGTCCCGGTTTATACAGCGAAACAGGCTTGAAGAGTTTTGACTTCTTTACTTTTAACCATTTGATGGTTTCATCAGCCTCACTTACCGATGTTACTTTGTGCTACAATACATCAATTACCGGCGGCGACAACTCACGCATGGCTCCTGCTGAACCTAAAGGTGATAAAGAAGCAATTGTATCTCCCAACCCAATGCAACAAGGCAGCGCTGTAGCTGTTGTTGAGCTTGAAACAGAAGCCCCCGCTGTGGTGCAAATTACTATTTATGATATGCTTGGCAAACAATACTACAACGCTGAGCACGAGCTTATAAAAGGTAAAAATCAATTGCCTATATCACTAAGTAATACCAACATGGCTGCGGGTATGTACACCGTAAAAATCAGCGGAACCACTGTCAGCAAAAACATTCTATTAATGGTTAAATAAGCCAAAAACTCCAACTCAATACATACCCCTGCGAGCAATGCTTGCAGGGGTTACAATTAATTTTCATCAATCCAATAATAACTATCATACCATGAAAAAAACAATTTTTACCCTCACATTATCTTTCTTGGCATATTTATGCCAAGCCCAGTATTTTCAACACGTTTACGGCACATCAGGCTCGGAAGGATGGGCATCGGGTGTAAACACGGTTGTACAACCTCAAGGCCATTTTATTGCTGCTGAAAGTACACCATCAACCGGTCTCGCAGGTGTAATGGCAACTTACACCGACAATACAGGTAATATTTTGGGAGCTCCAAATTTTAACAACTTATACGTCATTAGCCCTCCGGTAGGTGCTTCGTTTCAACTTACACACAACAAAGTTTTTGAAATGAACTCAGGCGCAGGCTTTGGAGTTGTCGGGATGTACCAAAACGCAGCTGCCAATGGGTTCTATTATATGCAGCTTGATCCCAACGGGAATGTAATTCCCGGCGGTACGTTTGATTATACACCCGTTCCGGCAGGGGGGTACACGTGGAATGCTGCGGCCGTTGGCGGTATATCAGAATCAGCTTCCGGCAATGAATTATACATTGTAGGTTCATTGCAAGAAACGTCAACCACTTTTGATATTCACAGTTTTATTTTAAAAATTGATATTGCCACCGGTAATATCCTCTGGTCGCAAATATTTTCGGTATCAAACACAGGCTCCCCTGCTATTTCAAGAGATTGGGCTTACGATGTGATTGAAAGTCCATACATTGGAACATGGGGACCGGAAGTGATTGTTGTGGGCACTACTTACGATAATAGCGGAACCCGTACCGCTGATGGCTACTTGGTACATTTTGATGCGAATACAGGTGCCATCACTTTTCCTTGGGCTGTATATTTCGGCACAAATAGTTCTGATGAATATCTAACTTCAATCACAGTATCAAATAGTGGTGCCGGAGGCGGCACAGGATTTATCCTTGGTGGACACAGCAACTATTTTAACGGTGGTGCCGATTGGGATTTTTGGATGGTGAAAACCGACCAAAACTGCGGTACTACTTATTGGTCAACTCTGCACGACTATGCCGCAAAACCCGGAGCAAATGGCCTTAGCTATGATGTAATGGAAAGGCTAAATACATCAAGTAATTATGAGTATTACTTGGCCGGAGAAACCGATAACGGTGTATTTGGCAACTGGGATGCTGTGGTGCTAAAAACCGACGACTTTGGAAACGCGGTGGCAAACGGAGAATTTACTTATGGTAGCCCCGGCTACGATATGGCTGCCCAGCTTGACCAATATAACGGAACCGGAATTGATGGCCTGAGTACCTTCGGACTTAGCACTTTTGGCACAGGAATAGGCAATACTGATGCGTATGTAGTGAAATCGTATTTCGATGGTAACTCTGGTTGCAACGAGTTTTTTGCTACTCCAATTACCCAAGCCGGCCCCGGTTTATTTAGCGAATCTCAGTTCAGCACACTTTCTACCTTTACCTCTTCTGCACTTATCGCTTCATCCTCTCCTGTAAGTGATGCAACACTTTGCAATACTTCATCAATCCCGGGCGCATCAAATGCCCGCATGGCTCCTGTAGAACCTAAAGGTGATAAAGAAGCTATGGTATCTCCCAACCCAATGCAACAAGGCAGCCCTGTAGCAATGGTTAAGGTTGAAAGCAGCGAGCCAACAACCGTACAAATTGCCGTGTATGATATGCTGGGCAAACAATACGCTGCAGGTAACTATACCCTTGTTAAGGGTAAAAACCAATTGCCTATTGACCTAAGCACAGCCAATATGGCTGCCGGTATGTATACCGTAAAAGTTAGCGGTACTTCTATTAACCAAAACATTTTACTAATGGTAAAATAGCCATAGTAGCTGCAAAAAAAAGCCCCGTAAGAAAAGTTCTTGCGGGGCTTTTTTGTTGCAGTTACTTAGTGAAAAAGCATACCTACCAACCATAGGTTAACACTTACTCATTAGTTATTGCGCGGTGGCTGCATGCAATCGTAACTTGTTTGCTTATCCTACTTATTAATCAATGCATAAACTATTACTATCATGAAAAAAATCTATCTATTAGCCTTAGTACTTATTGGCTTTAATGCGAAAGCACAATACTTTCAACACCTTTATGGCAGTGGCAACACTTGGGAAATGCTTACCGACGGTAACAACGCATACTCTGGCGGTAATGCAGGCCATTTTCTAATCGGCCCGGGTGGTTCAAGTTTCCCCGGCGACTTCACTATCAATGCCCAGCGAACCGACATGGACGGTTTGTTTAGTAATCCTCAAACTTTTAACTATCAGTATTACCTAACTGACATTACCAATCCCCCTGCAATGCCTGCATTCTTCAGTGCCGACCACATAAGAACGGTTGAATTTAGCAATGGAAACGGTTATGCAGTCGCTGGCTCATACCTAAGCGGCGGAGCTACTTCAATGGGTATTTTCTATACTCACATTAATCCTACAGGGAACGTTGTTACCTCAGCCGGATATTTTCAAAACCTTTGGGGTGTTACTCACACCAATGTTAGTGTTCAAGAAATTGTGGAATCGGTATCAAATCCCGGCGACTTGTACATAACAGGTTATCTAACCGTAGCAGGAACCGGAAACAATCGTGTTTTTGTTATTAAAATCGACCAAAACGGAACATTGCTTTGGGGCGCGACCTATGACATGACGAACAACTACAGCACCGATTCTGATATGTCGCACGACATTGTCGAAAGCTCAAACTACAACTCAACGTGCAGCTGTCATGAGGTAATGGTGGTTGGTGAACACATTGATAAAACCACAGCCGCTTCTTTACCCGATGCCTTTTTCTTGCGTCTAAACAGTAATACGGGTGTGCCCACACAACAAGTTGATTTTTACGGCACAGCAGGCTCAAGGGATGTTTTTACATCTATCATTCAGGCCGACAACACTAACATTGACGCAAACGGTAACGGCTTTGCCATTGCGGGTTTCAGCGATATAAACGGCAGTGGTATTGATGCTTGGTTTATGGCGCTTGATTACAGCGGAGCTATTGTTTGGGACGAACTTTACGATTACAACCACCCCCTGGGCAATGTTGGCAACGATTACGCGATGGATCTTATTGAGCGATTGAATAGCAGCAGCAATTATGAATACTATTTAGCAGGTTATACCGACCAAGGTTTTTTTGGTTTTGATGATATGCTGGTTATAAAAACCGACGCTAATGGAAATGCAGTGACAGGCGGCCAGTTTACATACGGCGAAGTTGATTTAGACAGAGCTATGCGCATTGACCAATTAAATGGCTACGGCACTGATAATGATGGGTTAGCTATTTACGGATACACCTCATACATTTCACCATACTCTTTGGGTGGGTATGACCACATGCTTGTAAAAGCCTACTTTAACGGTGTTAGTGCTTGCCAATACGACATGAGGAATGCTAACCAAATCTCAGGTTCGGCTACACACACTACTGCTTGGACAGGCGAGTATTGGCCCAATTCATTCTATGATTTTCCATTTTTGGTTGATTATTATCAAAACCTGCAAGACAATCAAATTTGCTACGCCACACAAAATGCCGACGGTTCTAATGCCCGCGTAGCTCCTGTTGCACCCAAAGGAGATAAAGAGGCTGTTGTGAGCCCCAACCCAATGGCACAAGGCAGCCAATTGGCCATTGTTGAGATAGAAAGCAACGGTCCTGCTACAGTTCAGGTGGAGGTATTTGATATGCTGGGCAAACTGTATGCGGCAGGTAACTATACCCTCGCCAAGGGTAAAAACCAACTGCCTGTTGACCTCAGCAGCGCTAATATGGCCGCCGGCATGTACACTGTAAAAGTTACGGGTACGGCTATCAACCAAAACATCTTACTAATTGTAAAATAATTAAAGGGCAAACAATTACCTCAAGGGGCTATCAATCCCTTGACGTAATTGCTATCATATCCATTTGCAATAACCTAAAACCAATTACATCATATGAAAAAAATCCTATCATTATTTTTACTTTTTGTGGCTGCGGGCACGTTGCTCATGGCCCAAAACAGTCCACCCGGAAAAATAACCTCAGGGGGAGAATTTGACCTTGTTTTTGACCGCTTTGGCAAACAACATAGGTTGGAAGACTTGATGATTAAAAAACCTCAACCGAGAAAAGGAAATGGCAACCAAATTGCCGAAAACCTGGTTATTCCGTCATACTTGCTTTGCAGTGCAGGTTACTTCGACCTGTATTTTGAAGAAGGCAGCGGCTGCGAAACCAATATGCCGGCACACGTAGCAAGGCGCAATGTATTGTGCCAAGTATTTACCGATATATCTGCATTTATTACTCCTGCAAATCCATCGGTAAAAGTAAATATATGGATACGCAACATTGGCAACATTGTTACCTATCCCATAAACTCAGGTGTATTGGGCGGAGCCACATCGTTTTACGTAGTACCAACCGTTACCCCTAACGTGGGCGGTATTATCGACGGACAAGTATGGAAAACTATCAACTCAGGTGTTGATGCGTATACCAACGTGGCGTCACCATTAGTTACTGCGGGTGCTATGCCCGGTGCAGGTAATTTTTACCACGCCATGATGGGCTTCAACTTTGTTGATTCACCCATTGTAATATGGCATACAGATTTAGCCACCACTACTGCATCAGGTAAATTCGATTTGTATAGCGTGGCGTTGCACGAAGCTACCCACGCGTTAGGCTTCACATCAATGATTGGGCCTAATGGGGGTTCGGTGCTGGGCTCAAACTTCCCTTATTACACAAGGTACGACCTTAACTTAATGGATTTTAGCAGTGCTCCGCTTATTGTAACTCTTTCGCCATGCAGCTTATATGAGCACCAGTTTAACCCCTCAATTTGGGACCCCTCGCAAACTGTTGCGCCCAATCCTCTGGCTAATCCTCATGTACCGGATTATACCGATTGTTTGTTGGCCAATATTTATGGAGGTTCGGTAAACCAAATTGTATACACACCCAACCATTATGAACCTGGGTCGAGCTTGTGTCACTTTGAAGACGAATGCTACAACCCCATACCCTATGGCAATAATGAGTATTACAATATGTCGAATGCGCAGGGTACTGGTTCGCTATATATGAAGCGGTATTTAAAACCCGAAGAGCGCAGTGTAATGTGCGACATAGGTTATAAAGTGAATACCACATACGGAAACATGCTTAACGTTAACAACAACTACAACTACGGTGGCAGCGCTTGCGCCGGCCTTGACGTGGCAGGTGTTAACGACGGACTTACCGGTATTGGCATATATGCGTGGACTACAACCCCTACCAATGTAATAAACATTAACGGTAGCGATTTACTTAACAATGACTATAACGCAGACTCATACGAATGCCTTGAGGTAATTAACGGTATGGGTAGTGTAACCGGAACCAGTGGTAACGCATCTACCCCTATAGCATTTACAGCGGGCACTAATACCGGTGCTGTTTTATTGCGATACATACCCTACAATTCTACCACAGGAAACAGAGGCGACATCACTTACCTGCACATGTATATATATAATGGCAGTTGCTTAGCAAACACTTGTGATATGCTGATGAACAGCGGTTTTGAAAGCGGCACTAACTGCGGTGAAGTCAATTCACCCGATAATGCCGTGATTGATTGCTGGGAACCGCTGATTGAAAGCCCCGATTACTTTGTACGCGGTTGCACGCCTTCTATTAACGTGGATGTTACTGTACCCACAGGTATAGCAATGAGCACCCCTGCAACCGATACTTGGAACAGCAGTTGGTTTACAAACGATGCCTTTTTGGGGTTAGGTCATTATAGTGGCGGAGTTGAAGAAGTAGAACAAACTAAACTGGCCACACCATTAATGCCTGATGTAAATTATACCGTTACCTTCTGGGCTAAATCGGCCAATTCAACGGGTTCGGGTGGAGCATTATCGGGCAAAAACAAGGTAGTTTTCAGAGGAGAAACCGGGTTATTAGCACCTTTGCCGTCGGGCAGCTACATGTCGACAGGTTATTATCTAACTGAAGTTACAGTACCTGATGACGGGGAATGGCACTATTACACCCTTGATTTCTCATACACCGACATACCATTTATGCTTGAAAACTTTATGGTGGGTAATATGGGACAAGACGGTGCTACCGGTGACTCGTATGTGTTTATCGACGACTTAACACTACTGCCCACCAACAACACAGCTGTTTTTAAAGCTCCACAAGGTTTATGCGGCGGTGCCACTACCATCCCCGATTTGTCTAAATATGTATTCCCTGCCAATTCAGCCATCGGTACATTCAGCGGAACAGGGGTTTCATACAGTGGCGGTGTGTATTCTTTTACCGCCCCATCAAACGGCATATATACTATTGAATATGAATTTACAGGTATAAACGGTTGCAAAGTGAAACTGTACAGCCAGATAAAAGTTTCTCCTTCACCACAACCAACTCTAACACTTAGCTTTTCACCGTCAGCTCCACCCGTATTTTGCACAGGTACAGAGTTTACACTAACGTGTGATGGTGCACAAACCTATGCTTGGTATAGTGTACCGGATTCTACCGACACTGTTCATAGGGATTCGATAGGTGCTATTATCCCTTGTAGCGGACCATGCTCGTCAGCGTTAGTGACCCCTCCCGGAAACGGCTATAAATACCACGTTATCGGTATCGACTCAAACGGTTGCAGCGACACTACAGGGATATTTATTCCCGTAGAACCTTGCCCCGGTGGCGGCGGCGGTGGTGTTAGAACCTTTGAAATGATTGAGGATGTTAAGCACTACACTACCAAAATTGTTCCCGGCACCAATAACTATAGTGTAATGGCGGGTACCATTTTCCGAAGTACGGGAGGCGGTGCCAATACTATCCACTTCTTGCTGTTAAACAACAACGGCGATGTAATTATATCAAAAGAATACCCGTCAACCAGCCCCGATGAGCGGGTGGTAGATATACAAGGCTTTACAGATAAGTTTAAAGTTACCCGTTGGTACATTGTGTGCCAAGCAAACGGTGGTATTAAAATACTTTGCGTAAACAACGTGGGTAATCTATTAGACCAACGCGAGTACTTGGATATGGGTGGTTTAACCACCTATCCTATGAATGCTGTTGTTTGGACAGATGGAGGAAACGACCACCGTTTGTTTATTTGCGGCTATCAAACATTGGGAGGCGGATTAGATTACACGACTCCAAAACAGGCCTTCTTAATGGACATTAACATTAACAGGGTGGGCCACATGAACCGCTTAAACTCTTACGGCTACAACTGGGGATGGACCGGACCGGGTTCACCCCTTGGCTATGATTATGACATGGCTACTCGCATGGCTGTTGTAAAAAGCAGTAACAATCTATGGATTACAGGCAGCACCAACGGTATTGCTCCTATAGCCGCCGGTGCATCGATAATACCTCCTCCCAGAAGTGCAGCCATGAACCTTGTTGTTGACCCGTACACAGGTGCTGTGCTTGCTGATAACAGCTTTATTGAAAACAACAGCTCTGATAACTCTGATGGCCCATCTGATTATGGGGTTGATTTGATACAGGTAGATAACGGAAACTACATTTTGGGTAACTCTGCTAAGGTTGATTTAAATCCTGCCTCCATGCCAACATGGCATCAAATGATACCCAGAGAGTTTAAATTGTGGTGGATACAACCTGTTGATGATAATTTTAACCCAATAGGAAGCCGTTCGCTGTATTGGAACAACATGGAACATTGGGCATCACAAGCCATTGTAACAGGTGGCAACAGCATTACCGTGGGCACTTTAATACAAGGCCAATACTCAGCTTGTATTCCTTTGCCACACACACCAGCACCTAACAACATACAAGTAAACATGGTAATGGTTGATCTTAGTTCAAACCCACCCACAACAGGTACCAGCAAAATCTACATGACAAGTACCGGAACCGGAGCAGTACCTTCTGTTAATTCGTACCATGATTTGGGTGGACCTCAATCGTTGATTGATTATCCCCCAAAATTTGCCGACTTAGGTAAAAACTTCTATGCTATCAGCGCCCCTAAGTTTATGAACGGACAATTGAACATGAAAGTACTAACTCCAAGTGCTGGTTTAGGAGTGCAGTGTGGTGAGTTTACATGTACTACCACGTTTATTCATGTACCTATTACCAACACGGCACCGGTTTCACCTTCACCATCTGATATCCAGATGATTGCTGCAACCACAATAAACCTTGAAACTCCATTTACTATTGTCAACCCCCCTACATGCCACGATATAATGGCTAATCCATCTTACAGCCAGGCCAACCCCAACCAATCGGGCAATATGTTTGAGGGTACAAGGGTGTACCCCAACCCAGCTACCCATGCTGTGGTATTGGAGCTTGACAGGGAAATACCCAGCGGCACCTACATTGATGTACGATTGCATAATGTGCTTGGGCAAGAGGTGGCAAAACTGTATAGCGGTAACGCTCATAAGAAAATGCAGCTAAGATTGCCTGACTTACCCGAAGGTGTTTATTTTATTGAAATAATCCATGGGGATAATTCTGCATTTAAGCAAAAACTGATGATAGAGGCAAAACAATAAACCTGATAACCGGTATTTGTACCGTTATTTGTTTTTCCATCCCCGTTGACGGTGTCAACGGGGATTTTTGTTTTATTCTGAGATTATTTATTGCATTTTCAAAAAAAATAGTCTAAACTTTGTATAATCTATCATTACAAAAGCACTGCCTATGAATACATTACATGCAATTTGTATGCACAACTACCATCATTAAAAAAGGAAAACGGTCTCCAAAAAACAATACTATTCTATCAATCAAACCAATTTAAAGCTATCATGAAAAAAACAATTTACCTGCTTGCATTACTGCTGCTAACTGTTGCAGTAAAAGCCCAGTATTTTCAGCACATCTACGGCACACAAGATGTTGACAACCTTACTTCGGGCGTAAATATCAACATTCAGCCGGCCGGCCATTTTATGGCATCGTTTGCTAAAACATGCCAAGGTTTATCAACCATCCCTGTAGCCTATACAGATATGGCCGGAAACATACCCGGTGCTCCGTTTTTTGAAAAAGATTTAATGCTTATTAATAGTAACGGTAACCCCTTACACGCCCGCGACCCACAAGTATTTGAGCTTGCCACAGGGGGCGGCTTTGGTATTATAGGGATGTATTACGACCCCTGTATTCCAAATTTAACAGGTGTGTTTTATATACAATTAGACGCATTTGGTAATACTGTAGCCGTTTATGATTACCCTCCTGCCGTAACAACCATGTACACCGTAATTGAAGTGGGTGGTGTAGAACGTTCAGTTATTTCAGGTTTTGGTGATGTATTTGTTACAGGAACAGTGGTTGATAACACCGGCCTATTTAGTGTGTTTGCAATGCGCATAAACGAAGTAGGCGGAGGCTTGGTATGGTCGCACATATACAATATTCTTCCTCCTGCAAACGGAAATGCTTGGGGTAAAGATGTGGCTGAAAATCCCGCCTCTCCATTTGGCCCTCCCAGTATCGCTGTTGCGGGTATGGTGAACTCAGCCTGGAGTGGTATTTGGCAAGACGATGGGCTTATTTTACATATTGATGCGGGCACAGGTTTACCGGCCCCTCATCCTGTAATTTTAAGCGGTACGCCCAACACACACGACCACTTTAGCAGCATTAATGCAGCAATAGGCGGCCCCTTTCCTCCGGGCTTCATCTTAGGTGGCGGTACTGCGGTAAACGGTAGTATGGATTTTTACATTTTACGCATGGATCCTGTAGTAGCAACACTATATGTTAACGCTTTTGATTTTAGCCTTGCCCCGGGTTCATTTAACGAGTGCTATGAGGTGGTTGAACGTTTAAATACTGCCTGCCAGTATGAATACTACGCAGTAGGACACACTGACAATGGCCCTATGGGAGCTTATGACGTAATGGTAGTGAAGTTTGACCAATTTGGTAACGGTGTTGCCGGCGGTGAGTTTTTGTACGGTAGTCCCGGCAATGATATGGGACGTTCTATTGAAATATTAAATATAGGACCTCCTTGTGCCCCTCCGCCGATGCCCGCCCCGGCCGGTTTAAGTATTTTTGGCACTTGGGGTGGCCCTCCGGTGGCTGGTAACTTGCCCGATATGTACTTAATTAAAGCATACTACAACGGTGTTTCAGGTTGTAATGAGTTTTTCAGCAATCCATTTCAATTGCCTGCCAACCCAACCATGCCACACGGTCCCTTTATCTCGGTTAATAATTTTGTAATGGGTAATTTAACTACTCTTGAACTACCCGTGCAAGATTTGACATTGTGTTTTGCACCCATTATCGGCGCAGGAAACAACAACAAAGTGGCTAACCCTAACAACGGTGACCAAGAAGGCGGCAAACAAGGTTTTGAACAAACCGCGGTGCTAATCCCTAACCCTGCCAACGGAACTGCAAAAGATGTAACGCTAAGCATATCAACCGAAGTAAGCGGCGAAGCTGAAGTAACCGTTTATGATATGTTGGGTAAACAACATTTTACAGGCAAATTCAATGTGAGCAGAGGTATTAACCAACTGCCCATTGAGATATCAAAAACCAACATGGCACAAGGTATTTACAGTGTAACTGTTAAAACCATTGAGGGTACACAAACCCTTAACCTTGTGGTTAAATAAACTCATTATTTACTAGGACGACCGTACTAAAAAGGGGCTTTATGCCCCTTTTTTATTTATTTTAGGGCATGAAAAATGGTTTATGCTTTATTGCCCTGCTTTTTGTTTTTGCCTGTAAAGCACCCACAACAGAAAACACTAGCAAACAACCTGAATCTAAGGTTAATAATGTAAACAATGAAGAGATTTCAAAAACTGAAGAAGAGGATTATTTTTTGAAACCAATAAATGATTCCATTATTACAGAGAAAAAAGCTTATAACATTGAATTTATAGAAAACCTCGAAAAATTTGTTTACGAATCAAGGCTTAGACCTCTTACCGAACAATTAGATGAAAATGATAATTTAGTTGTTGGAGAAGATTTTTATATCCTAGGCGAATACAACCGTTACTACTATGTAATAGCTTACACCAACCCTGTTGTAGGGATAAAAGATAATAGTAGCTACAGAGTATGGAAACTACCTGCAACACTTCCCGAGTTTTCGTATGTGTTTAACAGAGGTTTTGTTGAGATTAATGGTAAAAAACTTCTACACTTAGAGGGTTGTTATGAAACTCGTTGGTCGATGGCAAGTCTTAATCCGGGGTCATTTAATGAATACCACAAAACACTTCTACTTATCAACCTAACAGAAAACACGGTTGTTTTTCACAAAACATTCAGTTGTTATGCTGAACGAGTAAAGGATATAAAAACACTTGAAACGGACGAAAACCCCGAATACGAATCACAATGGTATAACTGTAATTACTCCTTTACTCCAAAGGGTATTGAGTTTTACAAATTATCAAGCCCGAGTAAAGAATGTAATCAAGAAAATGATGCCTTTGTTACAGCGCAAAAGCGCCCCGATTTCTACTACCAATACATCCCCGAAAATAAAAAATGGGTGAAGAAAATCCCCACCCATTAGTCTATACATTAGTTTAAAACGTTAATCAATCTTCAATACGGCCATAAACGCCTCTTGGGGTACTTCAACCGTACCTACTTGACGCATACGTTTTTTACCTTTTTTCTGTTTTTCAAGCAGTTTACGTTTACGGCTTATATCACCACCATAACACTTGGCAGTTACGTCTTTACGCAAGGCCGATATGGTTTCTCGGGCGATGATTTTTTGCCCTACACCCGCTTGTATCGCAATTTCAAACTGTTGTTTCGGGATAAGCTCTTTCAGTTTCTCACAAATTTTCTTGCCCCAATCGTAAGCACGGTCGCGGTGAATAATCGCCGAAAGTGCATCCACAGGCTCTTTGTTCAAGAAAATATCCAATTTCACCAAATTAGACTCTTTGTAGCCCACCGGGTGATAATCTAATGAGGCGTAGCCTTTCGAAATGGTTTTCAGCTTATCATAAAAATCAAATACCACCTCTGCCAACGGAATTTCAAAGTTCAATTCAACGCGGGTAGTAGTAAGGTATATCTGATTTTTGAGTAGTCCCCTGCGGGTTAGGCACAGCGACATGATGGCACCCACAAAATCGCTGCTGGTAATAATTTGTATATGAACGTAAGGTTCTTCAACCTTATCAATTTTAGAAGGGTCGGGCAAATCGCTGGGATTGTTCACAATCACCATTTCTTCTTTGGTAGTATATGCGTGGTATGACACGTTGGGGACGGTAGTGATTACCGTCATGTTAAACTCACGCTCCAAACGTTCTTGTATAATCTCCATGTGCAGCATTCCTAAGAAACCGCAACGGAAACCAAAACCCAACGCTGCTGATGATTCAGGTTCAAAAACTAATGAAGCATCGTTTAGCTGCAACTTATACATGCTTTCGCGCAGTTCTTCAAAATCGTCGGTATCCACGGGGTAAATCCCTGCAAATACCATCGGCTTCACATCTTCAAACCCTTTAATTGCTTCTTCGCAAGGTCTTTCTGATAGGGTAATCGTATCACCCACTTTTACCTCGCGGGCTTCTTTAATACCTGAAATAATGTACCCCACATCCCCCGTTTTAATAACATCACGGGGTTCTTTATCCAAACGCAACACGCCTATTTCTTCCGCAAAATATTCTTTTCCGGTCGCCATAAACTTTACTCGGCTACCCTTGCGCATTTCACCGTCAACTACTTTAAAATAACCGATAATTCCCCTGAAAGAGTTGAATACCGAATCAAAAACAAGCGCTTTTAACGGTGCATCGGCTGTTCCTTTAGGGGCGGGCACACGCTCAACAATAGCGCGTAAAATATCCATTACCCCCATACCGGTTTTACCGCTGGCGGGGATAATATCTTCGGGCTTGCAGCCGATAAGATCAACAATTTGGTCGGTAACTTCCTCGGGCATTGCACCGGGCAAGTCCATTTTATTAAGAATGGGAATAATCTCAAGCCCTTGGTCAAGTGCCAAGTAAAGGTTAGAAATCGTTTGCGCCTGTATCCCTTGAGAAGCATCCACAATCAGCAACGCACCTTCGCAGGCTGCAATAGAACGCGAAACTTCATACGAAAAGTCAACGTGTCCAGGAGTATCAATAAGGTTTAGAGTATATTTCTTGCCATCCAATTGGTAATCCATTTGTATGGCGTGGCTTTTAATAGTGATACCGCGCTCGCGCTCCAAGTCCATATCGTCAAGCACTTGTGCCTGCATTTGGCGGCTGCTAACGGTTTGTGTATATTCAAGCAACCTATCGGCTAATGTGCTTTTGCCGTGGTCGATGTGTGCGATGATACAAAAATTGCGAATATGCTCCATGAAGGTGCAAAAATAGCTTTTAAGGACGTAAGTTCATCCTATTGAGCTGTAAAAAGGAATAAGAAATTAGTGTTTAGTAATTTTTTTAGTGTGAGTGTAGGTAGAACCGTCGGTTGCGGTGGTAGTTACCTCCATAAAATAGATACCTGCGGGAACTTCGCGCACATCTACTTTAAACGTATTATTAAGACCCTCTAAATCGGCTTTTACCGAGGGAACAATGTCTTGACCAAGAAGGTTAACGATTTTAACTTCTGCTTTTGTAAAATTATTAGCTACTAATTGAATTTCAACCGTAAGCTCAACTGTTACAGGATTAGGATATGATTTGATTACAGGGTTTCTGTCACCGGGGCCTGCTGTTGCATTACCGGCTATCGCCGCTGTACCAAATATAAAAACAGAAAGTATTGTAAGTAAAATTCTATTCATTCAATGCTACAATATTAAAATATTTTTTCTAAAAACAAATAACCGAGTTATCCCCGCTACCGAAAAAAGTATGCCAAAAGTTATTATTTTATGTGAGCTGCCCTGCGTAGTCGGTCATTAATTGCACGTCCTAAGCCTGTATCGGGCAACAACTCTGCATAAATTACTTTCATACCTTTTTTATCCAAGAGCCGCATAGCAGCAAAAATGTTGCTCGCAGCCTCGTCTAAATCTTCATTTTCCGATAAACATATTTGATTTTCTTTCGCAAGTAGCTGAATATGACGCGAAAAAGTAATTGCTCCGGTATATACTAAATTATCCACAGGTACGTTAGCGTCTTCAACCCTACCCAAAATAAAACGCGCGTGCGGAGCGTAATGGCTATCGGTTTGGCCGGGTGCTTGTGGGTTTGAATGTTGGTTAATATTCACCTCCATATCGCCAATTACCTGTTTTATTTTTTCGATAGATGTTCCGCCTAATCGTAATATTTCAGGTACGGGACCTGCAAATGAAATAATGGTAGATTCTATTCCAACCTTACTGGGACCGCCTTCTAAAATATAAGGAATTTTATCACCCAATTGGTCGTTTACATGTTGAGCCGTAGTAGGGCTTACATACCCAAACGGGTTGGCACTTGGTGCAGCCAATGGAAAATCTAATTGTGATAATAATTGCAATGTGAGAGGATGATTGGGCACACGGACTGCTACTGTGGGGTTACCGGCGGTAACCAAATCAGGCACAATATCTTTTTTGCGTAATACCAGTGTTAGCGGGCCGGGCCAAAAAATATTAGCCAGTTCTACCGCCTGTGGGGGGATATTTTCAACCCATTGGTGAACAGTATCAATGCTATGGGTATGAACAATCAGGGGATCGAAAAAAGGGCGGTTTTTTGCTTTAAATATCTTGGTTACGGCGTGTGTATCAAAAGCATTGGCAGCAAGGCCATACACGGTTTCGGTGGGTATTGCCACTAACTCACCATTCTTTAAATATTCTGCCGCTTTATCTATATCCGTCCCTATCATTATTTGCTGTTGGCTATTAGCCTTTAGCAGTTGGCTAAACCAACTCGTAACTGAAAACTAAAAACTGTAACCCTAATTATTCCATTCCTTCACGCTTCAAGCCAAACTTCTCAATTTTATTATATAAGTGGCTGCGTTGTATATCTATTTCGCTGGCGGTTTTGGCAATGTTCCAGTTGTTCTTTTTCAGTTTTTCTTCGATAAAGCATTTTTCTGCATAATCTTTAAAATCCTGAAAACGGTCGAACTTCTCATACATCGATTTGCCGCTGCCCGCCCTACCCGGGTTGGCATAATTAATTACATCTTGGTCGGTAATTTTTGTATCGCTCAAAATTACCAAACGCTCTACCACGTTACGCAATTCGCGGATGTTTCCTGTCCACTCAATTGCCTTCAAAGCTTCAAGACCTTGTGGGGTAAACGTTTTGCGTGATAAACCGCTGTCTTCGCAAATTTCTTTCAAAAACTTCTCGGCAATCAACGGGATATCGTCCAAACGCTCATTTAGCGTTGGCACGTGTATTAATATTACGCTCAAACGGTGATATAAATCCAAACGGAAATTACCAAAGTCTATTTCTTTTAGTAAATCTTTATTGGTTGCCGCAATTACGCGCACATTTACATCTATTTCTTTATCACCGCCTACACGGGCTATTTTACCTTCTTGCAAGGCACGCAACACTTTTGCTTGGGCTGATAGGCTCATATCACCTATTTCATCCAAGAATAATGTGCCGCCGTTGGCTTGTTCAAACTTACCGATGCGTTGTTTTACAGCCGATGTGAACGAGCCTTTTTCGTGCCCGAATAATTCGCTTTCTATCAACTCGGAAGGAATGGCAGCACAGTTCACCTCTACCAATGGAGCACCGGCACGGTTACTTTTTTCATGTATCCAGCGGGCCACCAATTCTTTACCTGTTCCGTTTTCACCGGTAATCAGTACACGGGCTTCGGTAGGGGCTACTTTTTCAATAGTTTCTAGAATTGATTTAATGGCAGGTGATTCGCCTATTATTTCGCGGGTTTTAGTTACCCTGCGTTTTAGTATTTTGGTTTCAACCACCAATTTGTTTTTATCAGCCGCATTGCGGATGGTAATTAACAAACGATTCAAATCGGGTGGTTTTTGTAAAAAATCATACGCCCCTTTTTTTGTGGCTTCTACAGCAGTTTCAATAGTGCCGTGGCCGCTTATCATTATAAAAGGAACATCGGGGGCAAGTTCTGCTGCTTTGCTCAAAACTTCCATACCGTCCATTTTGGGCATTTTTATATCACACAGCACAACGTCAAAATCCTGATTCTCTAATTTTTCAAGCCCTGCCTGTCCGTCGGCGGCTTCATCAACTTTATACCCTTCATACTCAAGAATTTCTTTAAGGGTATTCCGTATGCTCTTCTCGTCGTCTATAATCAGGATGTTTGCCATATTAAACTGCCTAAGTGTATAATTTATTAAACAAAGGTATCAAACTTTGGGTAAAATTTTGAAAAAGTCAATACACAATTACCAAATGTGGATAACGAGTAGTTTAGACGGGAATTTCTAAAACATCGATAGTAAAAAAATGGCAGAAGAGTAAGCCGGGTTTTGTTCATCCCGATACATCGAGACTGCTCATCATTTATCTAGGCAAGCCGTTGCCGACCTGCTCGTGCAACCTACCCTTCCCGACAACCCGCCTTGCGGCAAGTTATGGCGCGGGCCGCGCTTTGTCCTGATACATCAGGACGCCGGGGTTTATTTGGTCTTACAACCCATGAGGTTTACCCCGCCCCAGTGTCGCCACGGGGCTCGTAGGCTCTTACCCTGCGTTTTCACCCTTTCCCCATCCCGACACGTCGGGGCGAGGTGGTTATTTTCTGTGGCACTGTCTGTACGTTACCGCACCTTGCCGTTAGCAAGCATGGTACCCTGTGTTGCCCGGACTTTCCTCCCCGATTACTCGAGGCGATGAACCTTTCTGCCACTGCAAAGGTATTGATATTTTTGGTGGGACACGCGGGACAGCGGGACAGTTTTACCAAACGCGCTAAAACAAAGAAGGTCGCATGGTTTTATCGATTCAATTTTAGTGGGACAGTTTGGGACAATGACCCAAAAGCAATTTGCCATTTACTAATTGAAAATCATATTCACCGTGCCTTAATTTTCAACGTAAGTCTGCTAAAAGGTTACTTCCAATGTGGTAAATCAACAGTGGCACTAAAGTATATCAGCCTGCCAATTTTAGGGCCGCCATATACTTGTATCACTTTGTTATTAAGTACGTTATTTGCCCCCAACTTAAAGGTGGTATAGATTCTTGATACTACGTAGTTGGCTTGCACATCTACCATATCATACGTAGGCACATCGCCTGTAAACTGCGGCGAGCCTTCAAACCTAAAGCCTTGCACCCAACGGTAGTTAATACCGTAGCCCCAGTTACGTATGCGCAAGTTGCCAATTTTGCTGCTTATCTCGCGCCCGTTTATACCCACATTAAACTTATGGGCAGGAGTGTTAAATGCCGGGATAATAGGGTCGGTACTGCCACGGCGGTCAAGAATATTCCAACTGTAATTGCCTACAAAATTCAGGTAGTTTTTATAGTAATAATTAATACCTGCTGAGAAACCGGTAGTGGTTACCGCATCTTTAGAGTTGGTGGTTACGCGGTACACATCGGTACGGGTAGGAAAATTTGTGTTGGTATCAATCTCTAAATCAACCCCTATTTTATACCCCAAAAAGTCGTTGTAAATGCTGTAATAATAACTGGCATCAATAAAGATGTTTTTATTGATGGTGGTTCTATAGCCCACCTCTGCCGACTTAACCCGTTCAGGTTTCACAGGGTCTACATCAAAATATTGCAGGTTGTTGCGGTTTAAAGTATTCAGATAGGTGATGTAAGAGTCAGTTGTAACAAGGTTTTTATAGCCTTCAAGGTTGCCCACCAACGTTGCACGCCCTACGTTTAAGAAGAAATACTGGTCGGTAAGCGTTGGATTACGAATAGCTGATGCAAATGAAACACGAAAAACGTGCTGCTTTTCAGTATAAACAAATGAAACAGCAGGAGAAACCAAGTGTTTAAAGTTTTGGTTTTTATCTACCCTAACCGTGGCATTTATCTTCAGCTTTTCTTTGGCCAGTTTCTTTTCAGCACCGGCATAAATACCGTACTCAAAATTGCTGATACGCTTGCCGTTGGTATCAGAAAATATGGTTCCTTCAGAGTATGGCCGGTATAACCGTGCGCTGGCCCCTACCGTTATTTCAGCAAACTTTGGGGTAAATTTATACTCACCTTGTGTGTGGTACAAAGCCGATTTATCAAAAAACAACGACCCTCCTTCAGTAATTTTACGGCTGATGGTGGCACGTAAAGCTGAGTCGTACTGGGGTGTACCCGGCTCGTAGCGGGGAGTATTAAAGAAGTTTTTAGAATCGGCAAAATCGCTAGTTTCGTTGTGCCATTTCACAAACGAATCGCGGTAGTTGTTTTGCACAAAATCTTGCCTACGCTGCTGCAACGTTGTATCGCCTGATTGGAAAGGTGGAAAACCGGGCAATGCCCTTACCCGTTTATCAATATTTTGGTTCCAATAGTTGGCATAATCAATCCCCCACTTAGCATCTTCTTTTGAGTTGTTTTGCATGATAAGTGCCGTGCGAAAGGCATCGTAAGAATTACCGGCATTTTCATGGGTGGCGTAAACCCTAAAGAAAAACTTATTCTCTTTGCGTATCTCTACCTTGTTCTGAAAAAACAAAATATCACGCAAACTAAACCTATTATCGCCTTGATAAACAGTTGTTCCTGTACCAAAGTTAAACGTATAAATAGCCTCTATGTCTTTTTTAAGTTTATAGTGAGCGGCAACCCCCAGCTTAGCGTTTTTGGTGTTGTAGTCTACCAAATCGGTTTCTTTGTACCCTGTGCGGTGATACGTTCCCAAACTGGGCGACGATACTTGACCTGTGCCACTCGATTCATCACCGTAAATATTCACGGCATCCCAACCTCCGGGATTACCGGTTTTTGAACGGGATTGTGGGGTTGCCTCATAATTTTCGGCTTCCCAATCACGGGCACCCATGTAGAAAAAGTTAAACTTATAAGCAAATTTCTCTTCGCCCTTTTTGTTTTTAAATACTTGCGCAAAACGTACAGCGGTTTCGTGCAGGCTGCGTTCACCCAACTTCACTTGTGCTATCAACCCCTGATGCTGGAAAGGGCTTTTGGTGGTCATGTTTATCACCCCGTTAAATGCATTGGGACCATAATATGCACCACTGGCACCTACAATCAAATCTACCTTTTGTATATCAAGTTCGCTGGCTCCCAAAAAATTACCCAATGAAAAATTGAGACCCGGTGCCTGGTTATCACTGCCGTCTATCAATTGCAGCGAGCGCACGGGCGAAGTGCTGTTGAACCCTCGTGTGTTTATGATTTTGAAGCCAATACTGGCTGAGGTTAAATCAACCCCTTTTAAATGCGAAAGCCCTTCGTAAAAATTGGCAGCAGGTGTTTCTTTAATCGATAATTGGTCTAATGTTTCAACCGTAAGCGGGGCTTGCTTTTGCTTTTCAGTGATGCGTATGTCGGTTACTTCTACCTCGCCCACCGTTTGCACCAGTGGCTCCAGCCTCACCGTTAATGCCTTCGTATTTTTAACTTCAATTTCTTGCGATAAATACCCCATAAAACTCACCACCACCACAACGGGCAAGGGTTGCTTCACTTCCAACGTAAAGTTACCGTCCAAATCGGTAACAACTCCTGTTTTTGCTACTTTCAGCACTACCGATGCCCCCACTAAATCTTCGTTGGTTTCGGCATCTTTCACTTTACCCTTTATAAATGTTTGGGCTTTTAGCGATACAGATATAAAAAAAAGGGTTATTACAGTAGCAATAAACTTCATCAGCTTTGTTGGTAATTGGTTTGTAAATATATACCAAACCACCAAAATACCTAATGGTTCATGCACCAAAAAAATAACCCTTTCAAAATCAACTATTCAGCCTGTACCAGGCAATCACATCCGTTTGTGGTATTTTACCCTCAAAACCCAGCGCCCGCAGCTTATCAACCACTTGACCCCTGTGGTAGCTGCTATGGTGTGTTATCTGCAACAAAATCTGATAAACAGGCTGTTCAAACGTTTTACCTTGCAAGTTTGTGTAGTGCAACATTTCTGTTAAATAACTATCTGTTTTTTCTGCCAGCAGCTTTGTGTAGTTTTCACTACTTACCAAAATCGCTTTGCGCAAAGCGTTATAATCACCTTCAAAATTTTTTGAGGGCATAGCCGCACTTGCATTACCGGTTAGGCGGTTATACCATACCGTTTGAGCATCCCAAATGTGTGTGTATAATGCCTTTATGCTGTTATAGCTTCCTTTTGCTTCAGCAGCAAATAAATCTTCAGGTATCAGCTCAAGCAAGGTTTGGTTAGCCCAATGATTTGCTGCATGCAATTCTTTTAAAATATTTATTGAATTCATATCACACTTTTATTTATGTAATTATTACGCAAATATAACCTAACAGTTGTTAGTTACAAGAAATTAAATGCTTTTTTTGTGTGCTACGTACACAAAAAATCACTTCCTACCTAAAATACAAACACTTAACCTTGCATCGGTCTTTTTAACACAACCAAACGTTAAATGTTTCAACGATAACTCATCACTTTTCGACGAACGTAATACCTCATCATACCCATGCAGCGTTTTAGTGGTGGTTGTAATCATATATTTGAATAAATCGCCATTGCAACCCACTGATTAAAAGCTAATACAACTGCAAAACCCACAAATGTTAATTGCTATATGAAACTCAAACTAATCGTTATTTCATTTTTACTTCTTTCTCAAGCTGCATTTGCCCAAACAGATGACGAACTAAAACCTGAACACCAAATAGGAGTAAATGCAACACTTTTTATAAAACAGTTTTTATCGTTTAACAACACTATAGCCGGAAGCAGCCCTTTTTTGGTAACCTATAAATACATCGAAAGCAACCAAGGCTGGCGTATTGGTGTAGGTGGCAGTAATGCAACCACAAAAAACAATTCAAACACCATTTTTGGGGCAAGCTCTAACTCAAGCTTGCTTATTGACACCCGCTTGGGATACGAATGGCAAAAGGGACTTGATAAACGTTGGCTGTTATACTATGGCGTTGATGCGGTTTACTCATACTCTAAATTTCGCTTTACTACCAACGCACTTGGAGGAGGCTTCCCACAAAAGATAGAAGAGGTTATTTCAAGTAATGAAGGCTTTTCTGCCGGTGGCGGCCCCATTTTAGGTGTTGAGTTTAAAATAAGTAAGCGCATCAGATTAAATGCAGAAACTACTGCATATGCAACTTATAGTGAAACCCGCAGACGCGAAATAAACACACAATTTATAGGGTTTGAGCGCAACGACTATAGTGCATCCTCTAGGATGTTTATTACGGTACCCACCTCTATATTTTTTATTATTAACATTTAGTATAATATTTTCGACGAACTGCATTGAAAAACATTGACTTACATAAAAAATCGCGTAATTTTATACTTGCAATGCTGCAATTAAAAGTATGTATTACTGCACTGCTACTTTTTGCAACAATTGCAAGTGTTACAGCGCAGGATACCGCTAAACAACTATTAAAACATCAACTAGGAATTAACTCAACCGCTTTTGTGAAAGAATTTCTATCGTTCAATACCATTACTACTGTAGCAGATAACCCCTATCTGATAACCTATAAATACATGATGGGTGGTAATACTGCATTGCGTGCCGGATTGGGATTGAGGATACTTTCGCAAAAACAATCGTCAACCACAATATTAAACGTACCCGACTCAAGCTTGATTAACTATTACTTGCGCATTGGTTACGAAAAGCAGTTTACCCTGGCTAAACGTTGGATAGGCTATGCCGGTTGCGATATACGCTGGGAATACGAAAAATCAGTTTCAAAAACTACAGTGGTACCATCACCCACAAACCAAGTATCTACTATTACCACAAAAAACCTTGCATTGGGGGCAGGCCCGGTACTTGGGGTTGAATTTATTATGACACGCAGACTTAGCTTAAGCGCTGAAGGAGCATTGCTTTACTTTTACAATGAGGATAAAATGACAGTGGAAGATAGCAGGTACCCCTCGTTAACTACCAGTGATTTTAGCGCAAGAAACAACGTCGCATTTTCATTCCCCACAACTATATACTTTATAATAAAGATATGAAAACTAACACTATCAAATGGGCTTCATTATTTGCATCGGCTTTGCTATTGGCCGTTGCCTGCAAACGCGAAGCTCCAAAAACCGAAGAGAACTTTAAAGCCCCCTTACTTGCACAATCGGCCTTTGATTATGAATCAGGGACTACTCATGTATTTTTCTTTGACAGACAAGGAAATAGAATAACAATTAATAACAACGTAGCCGCATTGGGAAGGGTATTGTTCTATGAGAAGTTCATGTCGGTAAACAATGCGGTATCATGCGGCAGCTGCCATAAACAAGAAAACGCCTTTGCCGACCCTAACCGTTTTAGCGTTGGGTTTGCTGCCGGACTTGGCACCCGAAATGCCCCTCCGATATTTAACCTAGGGGCTATCGGAAACTTTTTTTGGGATAGCCGAGCTACCGACTTGCATGAAATGGTGCTAATGCCCGTGCGCCATAACGTAGAAATGGGTATGGAAAAGATTGAAATTCTTGAGGCAAAACTTAATAAAGTGCCATACTATGCTGAGTTGTTTACAAAAGCCTTTGGTAGCCCAAAAGTTACAAAAGAAGGCATGAGCAAAGCACTGGCACAGTTTATCTTATCCATCCGCTCTGAGAATACTTTGTTCGAAAAAATCGGTGTTGATGCTTTAAATGCTCAACAAAGGCATGGCTTTGATGTTTTTAATACATTGCATTGCCAATCCTGCCATGGTGCTGCTACGGCTCCGTACTATAACAGCAGTTCATTTAATATAGGCCTTGAAAAAAACTATACAGACAAGGGCGTTGGTAGTGTTACAAATTCAAGTAACATGGAAGGCTTTTTTAAAGCACCTCCTTTACGAAACTTAGCGGTAACAGCCCCTTATATGCACGATGGACGTTTTGCTACTCTTGAAGAAGTAGTTGAGCATTATAACTCAGGAGTTGTTAACCATCCTAATTTGTCGTCACAGCTTAGAGTTGTAAAGCCAAATGGAGGAGGTTGGGGTAATAATAACACTTCAACACCAAAACTTAACGAGTTTGGGATTCCCACTCTTGAGCTAACTCCGCAGGATAAAGCCGACCTTGTAGCCTTTTTGAAATCGCTGAAAGATGATAAGCTGCTTAACGACTCAAAATATTCTGACCCATTTAATTATTGATAAACGAATGAGTAATTAAGGGTTTAACAAAACATAAAAACTATGAAAAAACTAACTGCTCCAGTATCGCTTGTTGTATCGGCAGTATTGCTTGTAGCAGCCTGCAAACGCGATACACAGCGCACAGAACTGCCCTACACCAAGCCGGATTTACCTGCTACTCCTTTTAATTATGCCGGAGAACTGCCGTTTTCTTTGGGTACACCCATCACTAATGAAAAAGCAACATTAGGCAGGGTATTATTTTATGATAAACACCTATCGTTTAATAATGCGGTATCATGTGGCAGCTGCCACAAACAAGAAAATGCCTTTGCCGATGATAAACGCTTTAGCGAAGGGTTTATTGGCGAAGTTGGAACCCGTAATACACCTGCAATATTTAACCTTAGCCCAACAGGAAGCTTATTTTGGGACACCCGTTCATCAAACCTTAGAGAAATGGTTTTGATGCCTGTTAAACATCGCGAAGAAATGGGGCTTGAGGATATTAAAGTGCTGGAGAGTAAACTTGCAGAAATACCCTACTACGCTGATTTGTTTAAACAAGCCTTTGGTAGCGAAAAAATTACAGTTGATAAAATAAGTGAAGCCTTATCACAGTTTTTGCTTTCAATAAGAGCCACTAAATCTCCGTATGATAAATACAACGCAGGCAACAAAACTGAGTTAAATAACGAAGAAGAAGTGGGCATGGATTTGTATTTTAAAAGACTGCACTGCCAGCAATGTCATAGAGATGCTAACATAGGGGTTTATTACCAGCCAAGTTCATTTAACATAGGGCTGGATTATGAATACAAAGATGTTGGCGTAATGGGCATTACCAACAGAACCCAGCATGAGGGCTTTTTTAAAGCACCGCAACTGCGCAATCTTGCTTTTACGGCTCCATATATGCACGACGGTCGTTTTGCAACCCTTGAAGAGGTAGTAGAGCACTACAACTCAGGTGTGGTAAACCACCCCAATCTTTCGCAACAGTTAAAAGTAGTTACGGGGCATGGCTGGGGTAATAACAACAGCGGACAAGTGGTACGAAATAAGTTTGGCATGCCTACACTTGAATTAACTGAAACCGAAAAAAAGCAGTTAGTAGCATTTTTAAAAGCAATGTCTGACTATTCAATGGTTAAAGACATAAAATATTCTGACCCTTTTAAATATTGATTGGGGGTAAGTGAAGGTTTGTTTGTATATTCGATATTGAAAACCAAATTATGAAAAACGTAACCGTAAAATTATCTGCGCTGGCTGCATCGGTGGTCTTTTTGGTGGCAGCCTGCAAACGCGACACTCAACGCACAGAATTGCCTTACGAAAAACCGGATTTGCCCGCCACACCATTTGATTACACAAGTAATTTGGGTGGTAACTTTTTCGGGGTTCAAATTTCTAATGATAAAGCCACATTAGGCAGGGTACTGTTTTATGATAAACACTTATCATTTAACAATGCGGTATCATGCGGTAGCTGTCATAAACAAGAAAATGCCTTTGCTGACGATAAACGCTTTAGCGAGGGATTTATTGGAGAAATGGGCAGCCGCAACACTCCTCCTATTTTTAACCTTACTACCGGTGCCAATTTATTTTGGGATGCACGTGCCAACAACCTTTCTGATATGGTATTGATGCCTATTAAGCACCGCGAAGAAATGGGTTTAGAGGACATCAAGGTATTGGAAAACAAACTGGCTGAAATACCTTATTACCCCGATTTGTTTAAGAAAGCTTTTGGCAATAAAAAGATTACGGTTGATAAAATAAGCGAGGCATTGGCCAGCTTCCTGCTATCAATACGTGCTAATAACTCGCCCTATGATAAGGCAATGAGAGGTACACACACCTTAAATGCCGAACAACAACGCGGCAGTACTTTGTACTTTACTAAGCTGCACTGCCAAGAGTGCCACAAAGATGCTAACAACACGTTTTCATACATGCCTGAGGTATTTAACATAGGACTTGAAAGCAAGTATAAAGACGAAGGTCGTAAGGGTATTACCAATTCGCCCCAAGACGAAGGTTTCTTTAAGGCTCCACAACTTCGCAACCTTGCTTTTACTGCACCCTATATGCACGACGGACGTTTTGCTACGCTTGAAGAAGTAGTTGAACACTACAACTCTGAAGTGGTAAACCACCCCAATGTTTCGCACCAATTAAGCGAAGTAAAATCATTTGGAGGCTGGGGTAACAACAACGGTAGCCAAGTAGTGCGTAACAAACACGGTATGCCTACATTGGAACTTACTGAAACAGACAAAAAAGACTTGATTGCTTTCTTGAAAGCGATGTCAGACGAGAGTATGGTGAAAGACCCAAAATTTGCTGACCCGTTTAAGCAATAATTTACAGTTCCGACAACAATATTTTCAATTCAGCCACCCCTTCGGTGGCTGTTTTGTTTAATACGGTTAGGTTTTTAACCCCGCTCACCGGCACTGCTTTAGGGTCAATCAAAAACTTTGGGATGTGCGCCGGTGCATAATGCAGCAAGCCCGCCGCAGGATATACCTGCAACGATGTACCGATTACCACCAATATATCGGCGCCATAGGTAATCACGGCGGCATTTTCCATCATAGGTACTTCTTCGCCAAACCACACAATGTGCGGACGAAGCTGCGCACCGTCCTCGGCAGTATCGCCCATTTTAAGTTCCCAACCGTCAAGGGTATACACCAACTCCTCGTCCATAATGCTGCGCACTTTCTTTAATTCACCGTGCAAATGGATAATCTTTGTTGAACCCGCACGCTCGTGCAAGTCATCTACGTTTTGAGTGATAATGTGAACATCAAAATCCTTCTCCAACTCAGCAAGGCCAATGTGTCCCGCATTGGGTTCCACCTCAAACAACTGTTTGCGGCGTTGGTTATAAAACTCCATCACCAACTGGGGGTTCTTGCGCCAACCGTCAATACTAGCTACTTCCATCACATCGTGGTTTTCCCACAAACCGTCGCTGTCTCTAAATGTTTTTATACCGCTTTCGGCACTCATACCCGCGCCGGTAAGCACTACCAGTTTCTTTTTCATTTCTGCTTTTTACGCATTTCTTCCATCAATTCAATTTGTATTTGCTGTATCTCCAACAGTTTTTGCCACTGATTTGTAATCAAGTGGTCCATCTTTTCGTGCAATATCTTTATCTCAATCTCGGCCTTCATGTTAATTTTAAAATCGTTTTCGGCACGCATACGGTCTCGCTCCTCCATACGGTTTTGGCTCATCATTATCACCGGAGCTTGTATGGCTGCCAAACAAGACAAAATAAGGTTTAACAATATAAACGGATAAGGATCGAAGGCATCTTGTGTGAGCAAAAAAATATTAATAGCTATCCACAGCAATATAAAGCCGCCAAAAATGCTGATAAACTTCCAACTACCGCCAAAGCTGGCAATTCTATCGGCAAGTTTATCCCAATAGGTTAGTTGTCGGTCGTATTCATCGTATAGCTTCTGCACATACAACTCTTCCTTTTTAAGATTATCCAGTATCTCCTCTTCAAACTGGTTTAATGATTCCCCCTCGCCCTTCAACAATTGGGCAATGTATCTAGAACGGTAGGCGTTTAAGTCATCCGCACAAATAAAATCACCCTGCCCAAAGCTGGGAAAATCAGCACAGATAAGGTTTGTTAAGTTATTTCTGACTAAAAAATAAGGGTGTAACTGTGATACAGGGTATTGCTTTTTGCAAACAACACAGGTGCCGTGATGAGTAGTTGGCATAACGATAAAATTAATACCCTATAAAGGTAGCGATTTACAAGGAAGCCAAACGAAAATAACACAAAAACAGTAACGCGGTAGCAGCAACTATACGCTGCCTACATCCTTTCAGGGGCTTTGATACCCAACAAGCGCAAGCCCTGTTTTAACACACGGCCGGTGGCTTGGGTAAGCAACACACGGAACGACTTGAGCACTGCATCAGGTTCTTTGTTCACTGGTGAATCGTGGTAAAAACGGTTATATAATTTTGCTAACTCGTAGGTATAAGACGCAATTAGGGCTGGGTTATAATCGCGGCCTGCATCTTCCACCACTTTGGGGAATTGCGCCAACCATACAATCATATCCCGCTCGTGGGGCAATACATTAGTAGGCATATCAGTACCCGTTTTGAATCCGCTCTCCTCGATATTTTTCAGCAACGAGCAAATACGGGCATGGGTGTATTGTATAAAAGGCCCTGTATTTCCTGCAAAATCAATACTTTCTTTAGGGTCGAAGAGTAAGCGTTTCACAGGGTCAACACGCAATAAGAAGTATTTCAGTGCTCCTAATCCCAAGGTTTCAAACAACTCGGTTTGTTCCTCTGCATTAAAGCCTTCAATCTTGCCCAACTCCATAGTAAGCTCGCGGGCGGTGCTGTGCATTTCGTCCATCAAATCGTCAGCATCTACTACCGTACCCTCGCGCGATTTCATTTTACCGCTGGGCAAATCCACCATCCCGTAACTCAAATGAAACAAGCCGTCGGCATAGCTTTTACCCATCTTTTTAAGGATAGAGAACAACACCTTAAAATGGTAATCCTGCTCATTACCCACCACATATACTGATTTATCGCAGCCGTATTCTTCGTACTTTTTATCGGCAGTACCCAAATCTTGTGTCATGTACACCGAAGTACCGTCCCTACGCAACAGTAGCTTTTTATCCAAATTCTCGGCGGTAAGGTCAATCCACACACTACTATCCTCTTGACGGTAAAACACACCTTTATCCAAACCTTCCTGCACTATTTCTTTGCCCAACAAATAGGTTTGGCTTTCGTAATAAAACTTATCAAAGTTAACTCCCAACCGCTTGTAGGTTGCATCAAACCCTTCATACACCCAACCGTTCATGGTCTTCCAAAGGTTCATCACCTCCTCATCCCCTGCCTCCCATTTCCGCAGCATTTCTTGGGCTTCTTTCAACAAGGCTGTATGTTTCTCGCAAAGGTCTTTTAATTCATCTTTAAATTTTTTGATGCTTTCGTCATCTTGTTCAACCGCGAGTTTATTTAAAAGTATGGTTAGCTTTTCTTTATCGGAATCACTGTCAATAGAAGTGAAGTTCTTGTCGTTAACTTCTTCAAGGATTTTAGCTAACAGACTTTTATTATGTTTATCAAACTCCACATAATACTTGCCCACCAAATGGTCGCCTTTCAGGCCACTGCTTTGCGGGGTTTCGCCGTTGCCAAATTTTTGCCAGGCCAGCATACTTTTACAAATGTGTATGCCGCGGTCGTTTATCAGGTTGGCTTTTACCACCTCGTAGCCGTTAAATTCAAGTATCTGGCTCACGCTGTACCCCAACAGGTTGTTGCGTATATGTCCTAAATGCAGGGGTTTGTTGGTATTGGGCGATGAATACTCAACCATCACCTTATGACCTTTGCCCGCAGTGGTGCGACCAAAATCAGCATTGGGAACCACCGTACTGTAAAATGTGTTTAACCAGTAGCTTTGACTGATTACAAGGTTCAAAAAGCCTTTTACTACGTTAAAGTCGCCCACTTCAGCACAGTTTTCCTTCAAAAAACCACCAATATCAGTAGCGGTTTGCTCGGGGTTCTTTTTGCTGGTGCGCAAGTAAGGAAACACCACAAAGGTGTAATCGCCCTCAAAATCGGCGTTGGTGGTTTCCAACTTTATACTTGCCACTTCAACGGCTGCGCCGTAAAGGGCTTCAATGGCTTTTGAAATGTTTTGCTGTAATACGTGCTCAATACTCATGGCTGCTGCAAAGATATTGCGCGGGGTGATTTTTTAAACGGATATTTTCTTATCAAGGTTTATATTGCAAACACCAATTAGCTTTAAATGAAAAAATTATTCATTCTGTTTTTTGTTGCATCGTGCTTTATAACCTGTAAAAACACATCAGATGAACCCATTTTACTCCGAATAAATCTGAAGAAAGGTGAAAAATTTGATATTAAATATACGCTAAAGAGTGAGGATAAGAAAACCCCATTTACCATAGAATCTAAAAGCAAGGTGTGGGTGGATGAGGTATATGGCAACATTTTTAAATGCAGGGTAAACGTACTTTCGTTAAAAATGAAGAGCAAAACCAGTGATGGAGAGATAAACTACAATTCATCGAAAAAAACAGAGGAGATGAGTTTAAACGAACTTAGCTTTCACGAAAAGTTTAAGGATAATATAAACAAAGATTATTTGTTTGAAGTAAACGCGAAGGGGGGTGTTTCAACAACATTTACGGATGAAAACGGTAAATATGCGTATTCTGATGATATTCCGGTAGATTTAGAGGGCTTTTTCCTTGATTTTCCCGATAAGTCTGTAAAACCTGGCGAAACATGGGACGGAAACGGGAAAAGCATAAATGGGAACGATTATCTGAAAATTACTTACACACTTGAAGAAATCACAAAAAATAAAGTAATTATTTCTTTTGTCTCAGTCTACAATAAACTTTATGCTGAAAGTGAGGCAATAGAAAAAGGGAAATATATCATTGATAAAGAAAAAGGTAGATTAATTGAGGTTAGTTTGGAAACTATTCAAGACTTATCTAAAAAGGGGGACGTGGAAAACAAAATTAAACTTACACAAACTATGGAAGTAACCGATTAATACTTCTTCCCATTAAAGCGGCAATTGAAACAATGCGCAGTCTGAACGGAGGTAATAATTTTTAAATCAGACAAAATAAGAGTCTCATCCGCTTTTTAACAGAATGCAATATTTTTCATTAAATCGAACACTTAATGAAAAAATATTCTTTTTTTAATTGGTGATTTGATTTTCCCTCATAAATTTGTTGTACGATTGTATTAATAAGTAATAGCTATTCGTTTCAATCAATTGTAGGGAAAGCCAAACCCCTATCGTTTGGCGTTGCATTAACTTAAACATTTTAAACGATGAAGAAAGTCATCTTATTCACACTACTTATTGCAGGCTTTTATTCAAAAGCACACTCACAAACAACCATTCATGGATCATCAGAACCTGTTACACTGTACGACCTAACCAACGGTAGTTTTTTCAAAGTAATTACTACCGACATTTGGATGTATGCAAACGGAAGTATAGGCATTGCAATGCCTTACACGTTGCAAGCGGTTACACCCCCTACTATTAATGGCACGCCCATGATTGATTTCAGGCCTATGACCTGCTACGAGGGTAGAGTTGCCTGGGGACAAACTGCCGTGAAATGCGGGCCTTATAATGTTGAAATTGTTGACAATTCAACGATAAAGACCTGTGGTGATACAGATAACACCACTTGCAGAGTGGAGTGGACGGATGAAAAAGGTAAACATGTAATTTACAACGTACAAATACCTTAACTAGTAACCAGCAACGGGTAATAGCAATTCTATTACCCGTTTTAAACCGATCGTATGAAAGCTACCCTATTTATTGTAAGTGTATTACTTAGAAGTGTTATCAACGGGCAAACAATACCGGGTGATTTACTGCACAGAAATGGTATAGACAGCGCGGCAAATACTTTATTGGTAAACCTATATGCCCCGAATTGTAAAAACTGTATTTACTTGAACCAAAAATTGTTTACCGATGCTAAACAGGCTGGGTACAAAACGTATTTTAACGTAAGCGGACTTGCCAAAGAAGATTTGCAAGATTTTAGAGATGAAAACGGGTTTGCAAAAGAGTATCCTGTAGTATTGGACAAGAATTTAAGCCAACAGATGGAAGAAGGCCATTTTTATGTGTTGCAAGGCACAACAGTGGTATCAAAAACGGATTGTGAATATACCGAACCCCTGCATGAGTTTTTTGAAAAGGAAAACGAAAAAAAAACGGCAAAAAAAGCAGTGGACTCTATTCCTGTTGATACTTCGTACAAGTTTTATTCGGGCAGAGCGGCTTATTTAAACAAAGAGTATTGTTTGGTTTTGGATTTCAGACACAGCCGCAAACTGCATAAAATAAATACACAAACGGGTAAAATTGCCCAACAATTTACGTTAGATGAAAAGCTGTGGGCAGAAAAAATTTATACCACGCTGTATAACGGCGATGCTAAAAAAGTTTCAAAATCATTAAAGGCCAGACAACTGTACCTGAAAAAAGATAGAATATTTGGTGAACAGGAGTTTAAACCTGAAAACATAACGATAAAAAATAACCGTACCCTACTTTCTGTCATGTTTCATCTGCCGTTCATCAATACAGAGGGAGACACGCTTAGAAAAAATACGAAAGTGCTGTTTCAGCTAAACGACAGTTTGCAAATAACCGATTATTGGGTGGCTCCCATACAACACCTTGAGGGCGATTTTTATATTCCGACAATAAGTGATATGAACCCCTTATTATTGATTGGGGACACCGTATGCTTGCCGGTTGCCTATATACATTATGCTGTTACCCCCTCAAAAAAATATAATTATGCCAAATTTATCTTAGATAAAAACCATACCGTTAAGTTTCATTCGTACTTGCCGTTTACCGTGCCAGAAGATAAAGGGGGAATAACGGGAGATTATAATGTAGTAAACATGTATCTGCTAAAGTATGGAGAACAAATTGCAGGCAGTTACATCACGTTTCCCGCCATTTACAACCTAACCACAAATACAAAAATTGATGATATAGAACTGCTTGGTCGATCAAAACAACTAAAAAATAAGATGGATTCCGTTTTGTTTGCCAATGACGTCAACGGTTTGAAGTTTATGATATACTATTTTGAAAGGTACAACGACAAGTATTATATCATGCAATGCAAAAATGGAGCGTGGAATATATTTATTATTTATGATAATAATTTTAAGAAGGTTCAAACAGTTTTTTACTCGCCTACCACCGAAGATAAAGGGATAGCTTTTTATGCTAAAGATGGTTTAATTTATTTTCGGAAGTTTGGTGTGAAAGAAGATAGCGATATGTATATCGTAAAATGGGATATCAATAATCTGCTTGATATGGAAATGGATTAATTTTTTTCCAATTATCCTATATATAAGTTCTTTGACCTTTTGAAATAGTAATTTTTTAAAACCCCAAAGCCCTTGAACTGCACGTAACAAAGATAACACAATAACAACGTAACTGAATAACACAGTAACATTCAAAAGTAATGTTGAATAGCACAGAGGCTGGCAAACAATGTAATTGCCCTACTTAAACGGCGAGTCTTTCTCCTTTGCCACGCTGTTGTACACCATTCCATCTATGAACGACGGAAAAAAGCGGTTGAGCCAAACGGTAAGTTTGCCCAATGGTGTAAGTACGAGATACTTTTTGCGCTTTCGGGTGGCGCGGGCAATGTGCGCGGCTACCTCTTCGGCACTCATTAGCTTGCTTTCGTCAAAGGGGCTTTCGCCTTGTGCTTTCCCGTCTTTATTTAAGCCCACATTGCGTATGTTGCTGGCCGTGTAACCCGGACAAGCGATTAGTACGTGCAAGCCGGTTTTGTGGTTTTCTATCCGCAGCGACTCTAAAAAGCCCTGCATGGCAAATTTTGAGGCTGAATACCCCGTGCGCCCGGGTAATCCCTTAAAACCTGCTATTGATGATACCCCAATCACACTGCCTTTGGTTTTGAGTAAGTGCGGCAAGGCAAATTTTGTGCAATACACCGTTCCCCAAAAATTAATGTCCATCAGGCGGCGTATTACATCCAAATCAGCATCGTTAAACAAAGCACGCATGGTTATACCCGCATTGTTTACAAGCACATCCACCTTACCAAAAGCGGCTATGGTTTCATCTATCAACCGTTTGCAATCGGCCTCTACCGAAACATCGGCTTGTACAACCAGATATTGGTTTTTTAGTCGGCTTGCTACATCTTGTAATTTATCGGCACTGCGGGCAGCCAGTACTACCTTTGCTCCCTGAGCATCAAACTCAAGCGCACAAGCAGCACCAATACCCGACGAAGCACCGGTAATAATTACTACTTTGTTTGTAAAACCGTTGGAGTTCAGTTGAATTGCTATTAGCTATTTGCCTTTGGCCTTTAGCTTAACACTAATTACCAAAGGCCAACAGCAAGTTAAGATTTCATTTTTGCGTATTCAGGCTCGTTGCCGGGCTTCCAAATAATGGGTTCGCCAAATGTAACGGGCACTTCAGGAAAATCAACATCAATACCGTCAAGGCAATACTCAACAGCATCTTCAAGATATGCTTGTGTTACTACGGTTTCGTTTTCCCAAGCATCATCAATAGCCCCCTTATACACTAGTTCACGTTTAGAGTTGAACAGAAATACTTCAGGGTTGTAACTGGCTCCGAAGGTTTTGGCTACCTCTTGCGTGTCATCTTTTACATATAAAAAATTACGCTCGTGCAATTTGTAGTGATAGGCCGCCTTAATCATCATTTCCATGGTGTCTTCGGGCGATTGGCTATCATCGTTGCTGTTAATGCCAATTATAGCAAAGTTATCTTCCTCGTATTGGTCAAACAGCTTAATCAAACGCTCGCTGTACGCCTGTGAGTACTTGTTGCTATTACAAGTAAAAATAATTGCCAATGCATATTTATCGGCATACTCGTAATTGTTTCTCATTTTGCCCCAAACACCCAATAGATTAAAGTCGGGCATTTTATCACCAATTTGCAGCATGTGTATTGAATTTAGTTGACCTTTGCAAATATCTTGTTTTATAGGATAAATATAGAGAAACAAGCAAAAAAAGATGAAGCTGACTGTAGTTGACAACAAGTTTACCGAGCGGATGTTTATTGAGGCGGGCAAGGTGCCCTACAAAAACGATCCTAATTGGATATGCCCGTTAGACGTTGATATTGAGCGGGTTTTTGACCCAAAAGTAAATGCTTATTTTGCCGATGGTGATGCCCGCCGATGGGTATTAGAAAATAATAACGGGCAACTGATTGGTCGTGTAGCTGCCTTTTATACCAAAAATGCACTTACCGATGGCAAACGAATAGGCGGAATGGGATTTTTTGAGTGCATTTATGATGTGCACGCCGCACAGGCACTTTTTGATGCTTGCAAAAAATGGCTGCAACAAGAGGGTGTTGAGGGAATGGATGGCCCGATTAACTTTGGAGAACGTGATAAGTTTTGGGGCTTGATGGTTGAAGGATTTAAAAACCCCAGCTATCAGGAAAATTACAACCCGCATTACTACCAAGCACTGTTTGAAAACTACGGCTTTAAAAAAATTATCGAACAAAGCACAAGCGACCTTGAACGGGGAGCCTTTAATTTTGAGCGTTTTAACAAACTGGGAAGCCGTATTCTTGGTAACCCTAAGTACACTTTTGAGCATTTTAAGAAAAAAGAAAAAGAGCGTTTTGCTGCCGATTTTATGCACATATACAACCTTGCATGGCAGCACCACGATGGGTTTACCCCGCTTACGCTTGAGCGTACCCGCCAACTGATTGAGGAGTTTATGCCCATTGTGGTTGAAGATATTATTTGGTTTGCTTACGCCGATGGAGAGCCTGCCGCATTTTATGTAAACCTGATTGATGTGAACCAGATTTTTAAACACCTTAATGGTAAGTTTAATCTTTGGGCTAAGCTAAAGTTTATGTACTACCTAAAAACACAAAAAGTAAACCGTGTAAGGGGTATTGCCTACGGTATTATACCCAAATACCACAATTTAGGATTAGATACGGGTATGATTATGAAGTTTTACGAAGCTATACAAAACCACCCCGAGGTAACTAATGTTGAGATGGCTTGGATTGGTGATTTCAACCCCAAAATGCATAGTATGCTTCATAGTTTGGGGGCAACACGAACTAAAGTGCATTACACCTACAGAATAATGTTTTGATTTTGAGGAAATAAGGAATTTTTTCACACAATAAGTTGCATTCTAACATCAAAAACCTATCTTTGCAGTCCTTTTAAGAAAAACGGATATGATTCCGTAGCTCAGCTGGTAGAGCGGTACACTTTTAATGTATAGGTCCTGGGTTCGAGTCCCAGCGGGATCACAAAAAAAAGGAAAGTAAACCCTTCAGAAATTCTGAAGGGTTTTTTTATTTCTACCTGTTTTCATTTTCTGTTATCAAACCGCAACTATTACTAAAACAAACAGCTACCCCTTGAGTAAACCTGCCAAAATGCTATATTTACCCTATGAAAAAAACATTACTCATAGGCTTACTGGCAATCTCAGCCTTGTTTTATAACAGTTGTAAGGAGGACGACAAAAACACAAACCCTACTCCTAACCCAACCAACAACGATACTACAGAGAAGATAATAGAAATTAAAACCGCATACGGCACTATGTACATGTGGCTGTATAACGAAACACCGTTGCATAAAGCCAATTTCTTAAAACTTGCTGATACAGGATTTTTTGATAGTATCACGTTTCACCGCATTGTACCCAACTTTGTAATACAAGGCGGCGACCCCAACAGTAAAGACAGCGACCCAACCAATGATGGTAATGGTGGCCCCGGCTACACTATACCTGCTGAAATTACCACTGCGCTAAAACATACTTACGGTGCTGTAGGTGCAGCACGCTTACCCAACAACGTAAACCCACAACGTGAATCAAGCGGTTCACAGTTTTATATTGTGGTTAACCCCAATGGAACTTCTAACTTAAATGGTGATTATACCGTTTTCGGAAAAATTTTATCAGGCATGACTGCGGCTACTGCTATTGTAGCACAACCAAGAAGTGCCACAGACCGACCACTTACTGATATTAAAATGGACGTAAATGTGGTAACAAAAACCCGTGCCCAGCTTCGCACTGAGTTTAATTTTGAAGCTAAATAATAAAACCAATACGCTTTACTAAACGCATCACCTTAACCCATATAATAAAAATCCCCGCAGCCAAAATCCCTTCAGGCTGCGGGGTTAAGGGTTGTGCGCCCTTCGTAATTATCAAACCAAATGCATCTTTTATATATACTATCAAACTATCACTTGGTAAATGGAGTTTTTTAAATTTCTATTTTCCGTTTATGCCGTTCACGCCATCCACATACCAGCATACCGCATTATTGCTGCGGGTAGCAGCGGCTAAAAACTCGCTTTGGCTTATTTTTCTCATTTCATCAGTCACATCAATAGTACCCGGCAGGTACGAAATAATATAGCGTACCGGCTCATCACGGTTCATCATCAATACCGTACTTTGCTTGCCACCTGTAACATAGTAGGTTATTATTTCATCATTGCTGGCCGTTGTTTCAGTCTTTTTAAAGTACTGCAATTCCATAGTCAATAGTATTATTATTCTTTTCTTTTCCCTTTTGGCTGATGTTATTTTCAGTTCACTTCAATCAACAGGGTGTTTTCCCTCTTTTCATGTTTGCCCCGATAGGTATATATTTGCATGAAGGGTTTTTCAAAAATGGAATTTATTTTCTGATTTTAAAAATTTTTCGGTAAAAAATTTCAACATTTGCTTTATGAATACATACGGAACACGCTTAGGCATTATAAAACAGGTATTGGGACTGGGCTATAAAGACTTGCTTGAGCGACTTGACAATTGCGTTACCGACCGTTCGCTAAGGAACTACATCGAAAACAAAACCCAAATGACAGGTGACCTGATAACAATGGTACCCACTGCATTTCCTGAAATAGACCGCAATTGGTGGCACTATGGTGAGGGAAACATGTTTAAAGAGCCTACCGCATTTGCTGCAAATGATTGGGGAACGGCAATGGTACACGAACCCGAGCCGGCATACGGCAACAAGCCCGGAGATGATGAAACCATTACCATACCTGCAAAGGAGTTATTTAATTCGTTGTTTAAGGATATGACCGAGGTAAATCGCTTGCTGCAAAGTCGCTTGGCGTATTACGACATTTTCATAAAAAATATGGATAAGTATAAAATATAGCCGAGCGTTTTTACTCCACAAAAAAGTCCTATAATTTGCAATACCCATCCATCAACACAATACTTTACAGGTAACTTATACTCAAACTATTATTCTGTAAAACAACGTTATGCAGAATAATTACAAACAATAGACCTTTGGGTGTGCCTGCTTATCAATTAAAATACTATCATTGCGCCGGTTTTATGGTAGTAGTAGATGTTACTTGCGCAATAATTGAACACGAAGGCAAAGTGCTTGCCGTTCAACGCGGTGCGCATATGTCGCTAACCTACAAATGGGAGTTTCCGGGCGGAAAAGTAGAACCGGGCGAAAGTTACCACGACTGCCTGATACGAGAAATTGAAGAGGAACTAAACATTAGTATTGCCATTTACGACGAACTTGAACCTTGCGACCAACCCTACCCCGAACGGATTATCAGATTAATACCTTTTGTGTGTGAAATGACAGGCGGCGAGTTTACACTGGTTGAACACCATGATTTTGCATGGCTTGCCCCCGAAGAGTTGCACACGCTGGATTGGGCACCTGCCGATTTGAAGGTAATTGAAAACTATCTTAAGTTTATTGCCATCAGGGTTAAGTAGCCCTTCTTATTCTGCCACCAACTTGTAAATAGTACCCTGCTGACCTGTTAAAAAAACAGTGTTCCCTTTTTTTGTTTTTATCGCCGTGTTTAAGGGTACTTGGCTAATGGTTTTCCATGTTATTTGTTTAAGTGTGGTAATATCAGCCCCGTTACTGCCGCAAGCAATCACCATGGGGGCGTTGTCATAAGTAAAAGCCTCAATACAACTGCGATATCCTGAAACATTACTTTCGGGCACCAAAAAAGTTTCATTTTTTTTCATTACTGCAAAATAACCCAGCGTTGGCTTTGCATAGTCGCCACCTGCAACCCAAATGGTTGTATCTGGGTTTATACACAGTGAAAAAATCCCCTGAGAGGGAGTTGATGCTTGGTAAGGAATTACTTTAAACTCGTATTCAAACAGCTTGCTTTTACTATCAAAATCAGCTACCAATAAACCGTGCTTTGTACCCGATGATATAGCCTGTATAAACCCTTTATAGACACCAATTTCAAAAACACGTACACAAGTTCCGCTGGCCGCAAAGCTTGCTGTTTTCTCTGTCAAAGGTTTAAACTTAGTATCCCCCATCAATTGCCATGTTTTGCCACCGTTGTTGGTATATAAGGTATAAGGTTTTCCGTCAATCCAATCGCCAATACACACCCCCTCGTCTTCATTCCAAAAATCCATTGCATCTAAAAACACTGCACTATCGTTACTTCTAAAAACCTGCGTCCAGCTTTCGCCTCCGTTATTGGTGTACAAAATCACCGCGGGAAATCCGGCTGCCATTATCACAGCTCTGTTTTCATCAAAAGCTTCTACATCTCTAAAATCAGCTTTCGGTAATCCGTCGGGCCGCATCCATTTCCACGATGCGCCACCGTTGGTACTTTTACCTACGTGCCCATTGCTTCCGCACACCCAAACTACACTGTCATCAACAGGGCTTAACCCACGCAAGTTTGTGGGAATAGACGAATGCAGCATTTGCAATGAAAAATCCTGAGCATACACCCCCGCACAAACCAAAAACCCTATTACGGCTGAAACAATACTTTTCATCATAAAATTGAAATATAATGCACAAAACCATTTATAGCACAAACTCAACCTTAAAAATAATTCCCCGTTACCAATAGCATATATTTAGTGTGTAGTACCCTACAAAAATTATATTTTTGTGTTTCAGATATGTTTACACCTTGTCGGTAAGGGTTTTATACACACTTCTTTTATTTTGGTTTGCAAGCCCGGCTGTGCATGCACAATCAGTAGTTGTTTTTGATGATAACACTGAAGGGAAATTGCTTGGCCAGCGTATGCAATTGTTCGAAGACGTTTCGGGCAATATGCCTATTGAACATGTAGCGGCTACTCCCTTATTGTTTAAGCGGAATTTACGGGAAGTGCCTACATTTTCAGGAACCAAATCGGCAATATGGCTAAAGGCCAAAATATTTGTAAGCACCGATGACCCTGTATTCCTTCAATTGGGCTACACCATGATGGATACCATTGAGTTGTATGTTTTTAACAACGATGGAAAGTTGGTAGCCAAAAAGCAAGCCGGTTCATTAAGCGACATTAGCAACAGAGACCTGGAGGGAAACTTACCAAAGTTTAAACTGATAAAAGGGTCATTAGATTACTATTTAAGAGTAAAGGGAACTTACAGCATTGTATTACCCATAACGCTTAAATCATACAACACGCTGCACGCCGACCGGTTAACCGAAAACTTGATACAAGGCACATACATTGGCTTTGCAATCCTAATTGTATTATATACCTTCTTCCTTTGGTTTTCATTGCGAGACAGGGTGTACCTGTATTACATTCTCCACATCATAGCAACAGCCATCATTACCCTGCACATGGGCGGTTATACATTTTTATTTTTATGGCCGCACGCCCCGTGGATTAATATGTATGAGCCCTCGTTTTTTGCTTTAGGCGTATTTTCAGCACTGTTTGCAATGTTTTTTTTGCAATTAGAAACCCGACTGCCCAAAGTTGACAAAGTGTTAAAAATATTAATCGGTCTCAACTTATTGGTATTTCCGCTCGATTGGCTGGGTTTCCATATTACCGCCAACTACTTTGTTCAAGTGCTTATTTTTACCGGAAGTTGCACCATGTTGGCGGCAGGATTTATTTCTTACCGCAGCGGATTCAAATCAGCACGTTTCTTCTTATTAGCCTGGACATTTTTCCTTCTTGGCGGCATTATCACCGTTTTGCAACGGGTAGGTGTATTGCCCTACACGTATTATTTATCACATGCATGGCAAATAGGTTCTGCAATTGATATGGTATTGCTATCACTTGCATTGGCCGACAGGATAAACATTTTGAGAACTGAGAAAGAAAAGGCACTAAAACAAAGTTATGACAGCATGCGCGAGAACCGCGAACTGGCAACACAACAAAACGCCTTACTTAGTTTAAGAGTGGAAGAACGCACTAAAGAAATTGACGAACAACGCAAGGTACTTGAGTTGCAAAAGGGGCAGCTGGAGGAAATGAATAAAACCAAAGACAAGATTTTTAGCGTGATAGCCCACGATTTGCGAGGTCCGCTTGCCAATGTGAGCCAACTTGCCGAAATGATGGGTGAAGAGCAGAGTTTAAGAAACGATGAAACCATAGCAATGCTCAAAGATGCTTCAAAACAATCTTTTAACCTGCTTGATAATTTACTATTGTGGGCTAAAGCTCAATATGGGGATACCGCATTTATTAAAGACCAGATAGATTTACACGCCATTACCGAATCAAACATTCAATTGTATCATCTGAAAGCAAAGGCCAAAGATATTAACGTGCTGAACCAAGTGCCCGGAGGATTGCTTGCTGATGCAGATGCTACCATGATTAGCACCGTTATAAGAAACCTTATTTCAAACGCACTGAAGTTTACACTGGTAGGTGGTAAAATTATTGTGGGAGGGAGTAGAAATGCTGAAAACAATACAGTGAGTGTATGGGTAAGTGATAGTGGTTTGGGTATTGACCCTGAAAAACTACCCTCGATTTTTGAGGCGGGTAAAAACAAATCAGTAATGGGCACTGATGGTGAAACCGGCACAGGATTAGGACTGGTGATATGCAAAGACTTTGTAGAGAAAAACAACGGCTCCATCAGCGTAAAAAGCAAAAAAGGCAAGGGTACTGATTTTATCATTACCCTGCCTGCATTTAAAACACCTTTGAGCTAACTATCTTATAAATCTGTAGCGCTTTCGTAAAACTTCAGTTCATTTCCCTTTACTACAAAAGGGGTACGCACCATTGCAGGATTTTCTGCCAGCAGCCTCGCCAAATCATACTCATCAAAATTAGAAGTGTGATGCACCTTTTCCTGATAAACCGCATTAGCCCTATCAAACAAATCGCCCAAAGCAACATTACATTTTTGTGAAATCTCAATCCATTGCAAAGGGGTTACCTTATGCAGTATCACATCCACCACGTTCACAAAATGATATTTTGTTTTCACATACGCCTCGGCTTTTTGGCTTTGCAAATTTTGGTGATTAATAAACAAAGTGGGATAGTCGGCTGATATGTTTATGGTTTCCATCGGTTTAAAATTTTAACCAAATTTCGTCAACGGTTCACAAACAAAAAATGATATAGGTCAGCAAAAAAACTTATCCATAGCCCTGTTATTATCTTGTGAAAAAGTGCTCACTTTGCACCACCCAATTTAGGGGCAAGGGGGTTATTTTTGTTTCCCTTTAATTATAGTAAACACATGAACCACGAATTGCCCGTTGTATTGATTAAGCGTAAAAACATTCAAACCATATTTGATTATTGCTTAGATAATAAAATTGAGTTTAGTGTGAAGGATAAGCCTTTTACCGTTGAAGAGTTTGAAGTAACCTTGCAAATTACTGAGATTAAGAAAGCGATAGGCTTTGGTATTTTTGCCCGTGAGGCCAAACTGGAAATAGTGGGTGTAACCGACCAAGTACAAAACCAAGCGAAAGCAGCCAAACGTAGCGCCCCTGCTGCTCCTGCACCCGTAGCCAAACAACCTGAGCCTGAACCAATGAAGTTGGATATGCTGGATAAAACCGAGCTTGAAGAAGAGGAAGAGGACACAACAGAAGAGGTTGAAACCAAAACTGAAAACAAACCTTTTTCGCTTGATTTGTCATCGGCTCCCACACTTAGCTTCTCTTGATAAAAAATTTCGATTTTATAATTGTTGGGCAAGGGTTGGCCGGTACCACCCTTGCCCATATTTTTTTGCAACGGGGCAAAACCGTACTGATGATTGATGAACCCCGAGAAATCACTTCGTCAAAAGTTGCCGCAGGGGTTTGGAACCCTGTGGTGTTTAAGAAATATACCCAAAGCTATATAGCTCCTACCCTGCTTGCGTTTAACAAAACTTTCTATCCCATTATTGAGCAACGCTTGGGAGTGAGTTTTTACCACCCACGACCATATTATAAGATATTTTCAAACGAGGGAGACGTGAACCACTGGCGTGGCAAACTGCACAATCCGGATGTGCAGGAGTTTCTTTCACCTGAAATTTTTACAGATATAGATACGCAAGCATACAATGCTCCACACGGTTCAGCTCCGATACTTGATTGCGGCAACGTAAACGTAACCAATTACTTAGCTACTTCGGCACAGTATTTTGAAGGTTTAGGCGGTTACTTGCCCGAAACTTTTGACTACAACTCATTAGAATTGAAGGCCGATAGTGTTGAATACAAGGGCAACAGTGCCGGTAAGATTATTTTTTGCGAAGGACTGTATGCGCGTTTTAATCCTTGGTGGAGTCATATACCTTTCTCACCAGCCAAGGGCGAAGTATTTGTGATTGAAGCACAACTCCCTGAAAACGAAGCTATAGTAAACAAAGGGATGTTTATTGTTCCCCTTGGGAATAACTTATATAAAGTAGGCTCTACCTATCGTTGGGGCGATTTAGAAAATACAATCACTGAATCTGCGAAGGCTGAACTAATTGAAAAGTTAAACGAACTGATAAACGTACCCTACACCATTATTGAGCATAAGGCCGCTGTTAGACCCGCTGTGGTGGGTCGTCGTCCGGTGGTGGGTTTACACCATCAACATCAGCAGATTGGAGTTTTTAACGGGTTAGGTTCACGCGGGGTAATGTTGGCTCCATTCTTTGCCAATCAATTTGCTGATTACCTTTTCGAAAACGGACAGTTGGATGCAGAGGTGGATGCAAAGAGGTTTACACAATCCATACAATAAAAGCCTTGTTTTATTTAGCGCTGCTTAGTTGCTCCCAATACCTTTAATACATCAATACTGATGTTTTTATAGCGCGCTGCATCATCAAAACAACCCACAATAATAGTAATACTATTGGTTTGTATAGTATTTCTTTTATTATTTGCACCACACAATGCTGAAGCCTAAAACCTATTTGCGGCCAATTGTGAATAGGTTTCCGCAATAAAAAATCGCTTAACAACCCACAAAGAATGAGAACCCACTCTAAAGAAACCCAAGCAAAACTTACACCCGATATGGCGATTGAGTTTTTGAAGGAAGGTAACGACAGGTTTGTAAAAAACTTAAAAGCCAACCGTAACCTGCTTCAACAAGTAAACGAAACTTCTGACGGACAGTATCCTTTTGCCACAATATTAAGCTGCATCGACTCTCGCACGTCGGTGGAACTGATATTTGACCAAGGTTTAGGGGATGTATTCAGCATCAGGATTGCGGGAAACATTTTGAACGATGATATTTTGGGAAGCATGGAATTTGCTACCAATGTAGCCGGCTCAAAATTGATAGTTGTATTAGGTCACTCTAAATGTGGAGCTATTATTGGCGCTTGTAACCACGTTGAAATGGGCAACCTTACCACCTTGCTAAAAAAGGTACAACCTGCTATTGCAATGGAAACTAAAAGCACTGAAAACCGCACCGCCAGTAATAAGGAATTTGTGAAAAACGTAACCGAATTAAATGTGCTCCACACCATTGAACGCATACGTAACGAAAGCCCAATACTTGCAGGCATGGAAAAAGAGGGGAAAATAAAAATTATAGGAGGCCTGCATGATATTGAAGACGGCAGGGTAACCTTTTTTGAATAACACTTAACTGAACACAAAAAATACAAAAGGACAGCCAGTGGCCGTCCTTTTCTTTTATAAGCTATTGGTTAACGTTTACACGTTAAACCTAAAGTGCATCACGTCTCCGTCTTGCACTATATATTCTTTTCCCTCAACGTTTAGTTTACCGGCATCGCGGCACGCAGCTTCACTGCCTAGTGTAATGTAATCTTGGTAGTGTATCACCTCAGCGCGGATAAACCCTTTTTCAAAATCGGTATGTATCACGGCCGCTGCTTGGGGTGCTTTGGTGTGCTCGGTAATTGTCCAAGCACGCACTTCTTGCACACCGGCAGTAAAGTAGGTAATCAAATCCAACAAGCGATAGGCGGCTTTAATCAACTTAGCCACACCTGATTCTTGCAAGCCCAAGTCGTTCAAAAACGCCATACGGTCTTCAAAGCTTTCAAGCTGGGCAATATCAGCCTCTATAGCAGCACTGATAATCAAAACCTCAGCTCTTTCTTCAGCTACCGATGCTTTAAAGCGTTCAGTATGATGGTTCCCGTTTACGACACTGCCTTCATCCACATTGCACACATACAATATCGGTTTGCTGGTAAGCAATTGAAACTCTTTTAACAAACGCTTCTCGTCTTCGTTTTGTGGCTCAACCACCCTTGCTGATTTTCCTTGTTCCAACACCTCTTTGATACGCTCCAACAAATCAGCTTCTTTTTTCGCCAACGGGTCGCCGCCTGTTTTAGCTTGTTTAGCCACTTTAGCCAATCGTTTGTCAACGGTATCAAGGTCTTTTAGTTGCAGCTCAGTGTCAATAATTTCTTTATCACGCACGGGGTCAACACTGCCGTCAACGTGTATCACGTTGTCATCATCAAAGCAGCGCACTACGTGTATTATAGCATCGGTAGTGCGGATGTTGCCCAAAAACTGGTTACCCAGTCCCTCGCCTTTGCTGGCACCTTTTACAAGACCGGCAATATCTACAATCTCTACCGTTGTAGGAACAATGCGCTGCGGGTTTACCAACTTTGCAAGTTCATTAAGCCTTTCATCGGGTACAGTAATCACACCTACGTTAGGCTCAATAGTACAAAAAGGAAAGTTTGCTGCCTGCGCCTTTGCATTGCTCAAGCAATTAAAAAGGGTTGATTTACCTACGTTGGGAAGCCCAACTATACCGCATTGTAATGCCATCGTTCAGTTATCTGTTATTTATAGTATCTGTTACTTGTGAGTTTGAAATTATTATGCTTTCAAAATCTCTTTAATATCATTCATAATCTTCTGTGCCAGTGCATTTGCAGTATTTTCGCTTTGGCTTTCAGAATATATACGGATGATAGGCTCTGTATTTGATTTGCGAAGGTGTACCCACTCGTTATCAAATTCAATTTTCAACCCGTCAATCAAGTTTACAGGTTGTGCTTTGTATTTCTCGCGCACCTTTTTCATCACTGCATCCAAATCAATATCATCCGTCAATTGGATTTTATTTTTAGAAATGTGATAATCAGGATAGGTATTGCGTAGTATCGAAGCCATTTTATCAAACTTGGCAAGGTGTGAAAGGAATAGAGCTATACCCACCAACGCATCACGGCCGTAATGCAACTCAGGATATATAATACCTCCGTTACCCTCACCGCCAATTACAGCGTTTTCTTCCTTCATTATCTTCACCACGTTCACCTCGCCTACTGCACTTGCAAAGTATTTGCCGCCGTGCTTCTCGGTCACATCCCGCAATGCACGCGATGATGACAGATTAGATACCGTATTTCCTTTTACGTTTTTAAGCACGTAATCCGCCACGGCTACCAATGTATATTCCTCACCAAAGGTGCTGCCGTCTTCGCTTACCAATGCAAGACGGTCAACATCAGGGTCAACAACAATACCCAAGTCAGCTTTATGAAACTTCACCTCACCGCAAATAGCGCTCAAATGCTCGGGTAAAGGCTCTGGATTGTGCGGGAACTTACCGTCAGGAGTACAAAATATCTCTATCACCTCCTTCACACCCAAAGCGTGCAGCAATTTAGGCACAGCAATACCGCCTGTGCTGTTTACAGCATCCACCACTATTTTAAAGTTTTTAGCTTTAATGGCTTTTACATCTACAAGCGGCAGGGCAAGTATTTTTTCTATATGCTTATCAATGTACGAATCGTCTTTACTATATGAGCCTATATCGTCAACAGTAGCGTATTCAATAGCTGCTTCTTCGGCAATGGCCAGTAATTCGGCACCATCTTCGCCAGATATAAACTCACCCTTCTCATTCAGCAATTTCAATGCGTTCCACTGCTTAGGGTTGTGGCTGGCAGTAAGTATAATACCACCGGCAGCATTTTCATCGGGTACAGCAATCTCAACCGTAGGTGTAGTGCTTAATCCCAAATCCAAGACATCAAAACCCAGCCCAAGCAAGGTTCCCACCACAAGGTGGTTCACCATCTCGCCCGATATACGCGCATCACGACCAATTACAACCTTCCTGTTATCGGTTTTTGTTTTTAGCCAAGTTGCATACGCAGCAGTAAACTTCACAACATCACCCGGAGTTAAGCCATCGCCTGCTTTGCCTCCTATCGTCCCCCTTATTCCTGAAATAGATTTTATTAAGGTCATAAATTAAAAGTTTGCAAAGGTACTAAAAGCCCGCATAACCTGCCCGTGTTTTTTGCGTTTTAAAATTTAATATACACTATAAGTGCAGGGCTTGTATTTTCGCGTTTTGCAGAACGTTAAACGCCAATAATTTTTATGAAGTTTTATCCGCTATTCGCCACGATACTTTTTGTTTTAATAGGTATTACAGCAACGGGCCAAAATGCTGATGGCAACTATATGGTTGCCTTTTACAATGTTGAAAATTTGTTTGATACATTGGATGATAAAACCACTAAAGACGAAGAGTTTACCCCTGCCGGTGAAAACGGCTGGAACACTGAACGCTACCAAAACAAACTAAATAACCTTGCAAAAGTTATTAGTACAATGAACAACGGCAAAGGTCCTGATGTGTTGGGTTTGTGTGAGGTAGAAAACAGCAGGGTTTTGAAGGATTTGATAAATACACCTGCCCTTAAAAAAATGCACTATGGCCTTGTAATGCAGGAAATGCGCGATGCAAGGGGTATTGATGTTGCATTGATATACAAGGAAGACGTGTTGCCTTGGATTAGCTTTACCACCTTGCGCGTTGACTTGCCCGACAGTGTACCCGTGACCCGCGATATATTGCTGGTAGATACTGAATTGGAAGAAAAACTTATTACGTTTTTAGTTTGCCATTTTCCGTCACGGTCAGAAGGTCGAGAACAATCAGAATATAAGCGCGTGGCGGCCGCCCAAGTAGTGCGCCATGCTATCGACTCTATACAGGCCGCAGATAAAAACACAAATATTGTTGTGATGGGCGATTTTAATGATGAGCCAGCCGATAGCAGTATAAGCAAGGTGATTGGTGCGAGTGACCCTGGAGTGAAAGAGAAACCCAAACCCATGCTCAACCTAATGTTTCCGTTAAAAAACAAAGGGCTTGGCTCATACAAATACCGCGAAGAGTGGAATATGCTTGACCAAATAATAGTCAACTCAGATTTGTATGTAGGCAACAACGGCTTGCAATACGTAAAAGAAAGTGCAGCCATTTTTGCAGAAGAGTGGATGAAACAAACCGAACCTAAATACCTTGGTTCGCCCATGCGCACGTTTGGCGGAAAAAAATATCTGGGCGGATACAGCGACCATTTCCCTGTGTATATTTATTTATCGGTAAAAAAGTAGAGTTCATAATTTAGGAAAGTATTCAGGATAGGAGCTATGACGGCGAAAAAGAAGGTTATAAAAACACTGATAAAAAGAGTAAAAGAAACAGCGAAACCTGTTGAAACGATAAAAAACCGTGAACTGAGCTGGCTAACATTTAACGAGAGGGTGCTGCAAGAAGCAGTTGACCCCAATGTACCGTTACTTGAAAAGCTGAAATTTTTATCCATATTTTCATCCAATTTAGATGAGTTTTTTAGGGTACGTGTGGCCAGCTTACGAAGGCTGATTGAATACCAACGCCGCAATAAGCTTAAGGGGATGACTGAAAGTCAAGACCTGCTTAATACTATACAGCAAACTGTTTTAGAGCAGCAAGATATATTTAACAGTACGTTTGACCACATTAAAGAAGAGCTGCTTAAGCAAAAGGTATTTATACTGGATGAAACCCAGCTAAACCACCGCCAACGCGATGAGCTAAGAGCCTACTTTAAAACACAGGTATTACCCAGTCTTTTCCCAATAATATTAGACCATTTGCGCGATTTTCCCTTTTTAAGGGATAAATCCATTTATCTGGCTGTAAAAATGAGCCGCAAAGACGGAAGTTTGCGGCAAAAATATGCCATCATTGAAGTACCCAGCGATATAGTTGGCCGCTTTTACGTGATGCAAAAAACCGATGAGAATACCTACATCATTCTACTGGACGATGTAATACGCAACTCATTGGATGAAATATTCTCGAGTTTTGATTACGATACATTTGAGGCATACACCGTAAAACTTACCCGCGATGCTGAGTTAGATATTGATGCCGACTCAGTAATTGCCGAGCCGTTGATTGAAAAAATTACCAAAAGCCTTAAACAACGTCAAAGAGGCGCTCCAGTAAGGTTTATTTTTGACCGAGAAATACCCGAAGACATGCTGCAATTTATTATCAATAAACTGCGCTTACCCTCGCACGGTCTAATCCCCGGTGGCCGTTACCACAATTTTAAAGATTTTGGAAATTTCCCTACAACGGGACTTGAAAAGTATAAGTATCCTACCCTACAGCCGATACCCATCCCGCGTATCGAAAAATCAAAAATGATTTTCGATGCAGTGAAAGAAGGGGATATAATGCTGCACCATCCTTATCATTCTTTTGATTACTTGATAAGAATGTTGCGCGAAGCGGCTATCGACCCCGGTGTGCAGGCCATTAAAATCACCTTGTACCGTGTAGCCCGTAACTCAAACATTGCCAACGCGTTGATTAATGCCGTTAAAAACGGTAAAGACGTTACAGCGGTAATTGAGTTACAAGCCCGTTTTGACGAAGAATCAAACCTGTATTGGACGCAACGACTGCAAGAAGAAGGTGCGAAAGTGGTATTTGGCAAACCCAGCCATAAAATACACGGCAAAGTGTGCGTTATCTATCGCAAAGAGAACGGACGTACAGTGCATTACGCTCATTTTTCAACCGGTAATTATAACGGTGTAACCGCGCGCTTGTATTGCGATATGGGACTGCTAACCGCCGATAAGCGTCTTACCTCTGAGGCAATAAAACTATTCAGTTTCATTAATAATTTCCCACGCATTAGTTACACGTTTAAGCACCTGCTGGTAGCCCCTTTTTACATGAAGAACGAGTTTTTGCAGTTGATTGATAACGAAATACGCAATGCCAAAAAAGGAAAGGAAGCGTGGATACTTGCAAAAATGAACAGCTTGGTGGATGAAGACGTAATAAATAAGCTGTATGCTGCCTCAAAAGCGGGGGTTAAAATCCGCATGATTATCCGCAGCATTTGCTGTTTGAAACCGGGCATACCCAAACTGAGCGAAAACATTGAAATCATAAGCATAGTAGATAAATTTTTAGAGCATACCCGCTGCTATATATTTTGTAACGATGGTGCTGAAAAATGCTACCTTGCTTCTGCCGACTGGATGGGGCGCAACCTTGAGAAACGAATTGAGGTGGCCTTCCCTATTTTTGATGCTGAAATATTAAAATCAATAAAAGATATTTTAGAGATACAATGGCGTGATAATGTTAAAGCCCGGATAATTGACGGCGAAAGCGACAATAGTTTCCGCACATTCTCATTACCGGTTATCCGTTCTCAAGAAGAAATATATACCTACTTGCTGGATAAAAGCAATAGCAATTGGGGGTAAAAGCAACCCAAAACAATTTCATCTCCCGATAATCTTCAAAAGCAAGCGATTGGTCGAAAAACCAAAGCGCTGCTATTACTTGCGTATATACTTTTGCCCAAATACATTTTTTACCATGCTTAAAATTGAAAATGTAGTGAAACAATACGCCGAAAAACTGGCTCTGAACGGAGTAAGTTTTGAGGTGCCCACCGGCAGTATTTTTGGATTACTGGGGCCTAACGGAGCGGGTAAAACATCACTGATACGTATTATCACAGGAATAACCGGTGCCGACTCAGGACGGGTATATGTCAACGGAGAACCTTTGGGGCCCGCTCACATTGGCACAATAGGCTACTTACCCGAAGAACGAGGGCTTTATAAAAAAATGGCAATACAAGAGCAGGCCCTATATTTTGCCCGACTAAAGGGGCTGAGCCGTACCGAAGCCAAACAAGCCATTGATTACTGGTTTGATAAGTTCGACATCAACTCATGGCGCACCAAAAAAGTTGAAGACCTTTCAAAAGGAATGCAGCAAAAGGTACAGTTCATTATCACCATATTACACAACCCTAAACTGATAATATTGGATGAACCGTTTACAGGTTTTGACCCTGTAAATGCTGAGTTAGTTCGCAAAGAAATTATCGAACTACGTTCAAAAGGTGCAACCATCATCCTATCCACTCACCGCATGGAATCGGTGGAGCAGATGTGCGATAACATAGCGTTGATAAACAATTCGCAAAAAGTATTAGACGGCAGGCTACAGGAAATCAAACAACAGTACAAGAAAAACTTGTTTGAAACCATTACCGATGCATTTGACCCGAATACAATTGCGGGCTATACGGTAACAGGCCACGAAACACTGCCCGACGGAAGGCAAAAAACCATCTTTAGTGTAGAGGGTGATAGCAGTCCTAACCGCCTTTTACAACAATTACTGCCCGTTACTATGGTACACTCGTTCAGCGAGTTATTGCCCTCAATTAATGATATATTTATTTCACTGGTTAGTAAAAACGAAATACCCGAAACAGCATGAAACAGATATGGCTTGTAACCCAGCGAGAGTACCTGAGCAGGGTAAAAAAGAAATCGTTTATCATAATGACCCTTCTTGGCCCATTACTGATAGCCCTTTTTTATGGTGCTATTATTTGGGTAATGGTAAACGAAGCAAAAAAAGATAAAGAGCACTTTATCCAGGTAATTGATGAAAGCGGGCTGGTAAAAAACCAACTTAAAAATAACAAACAAGTGCTGTTTGGCTACACCGACGATAAGATTGAAGACGCTCGCAAAAACCTTGACTCTACTTCGTTTTACGGTATTTTATATTTCCCGCCCTCGTTTACACTTGAGAGGCCTGTGGGAGTTCAGTTGTTCACTCGCGAACAAAGCAGTTTAAGTACCCAGCAATCCATTAGTAGCAGCATCGAGAATGAACTGAAAAGCAAGCGAATGCAAAATGCAGGGCTTAGCGCTGAGAAGATTGATAGTCTTGATGTAGATATTGACTTGAACGTATTGGTAAACTCAGGCGGAGAAACAAAAAAATCTGAAACAGCAATACTCACAGGCATAGGATTCGCCCTCACCTTTCTAATGTACATGTTCGTGTTCATATACGGAGTGCAGGTAATGCGCGGTGTGATGGAAGAAAAAACCAACCGTATTGTTGAGGTGGTGATATCTACCGTGCGCCCCTTTCAGTTAATGATGGGTAAAATATTAGGAATTGCCATGGTAGGGCTAACACAATTTATCATGTGGGCCATATTAGGAACGGGACTAATATTTGTGATATCTCTTATTTTTGGCGTTTCAGGAGCGGCTGACGCCAGCCAACAAATGCAAACCATGCCCGGTGCCATGCAACCTGATAAAGTAGAAATGGCCGAACAAATGGCCGAAATGATGGTGGGCAGTGGCATATCAACCGCGCTAATTATTAAATACCTTTTGATTTTCTTATTCTACTTCATATTTGGATATCTGATGTACAGCTCGTTGTTTGCCGCAGTAGGGTCTGCAGTTGATAACGAAACTGATACACAGCAGTTTATGTTCCCCATTACTATTCCTATTGTGTTTTCATTCATCGTTTCGGTATCCAGCATCACCAACGACCCTCACAGCACGCTTGCATGGTGGCTGTCCATCATCCCTTTAACCTCCCCTGTTACCATGATGGCCCGATTACCCTTTATTGAGGGCCATGAGTGGGATTTGGCATTATCTATGCTGTTGCTAATAGGTGGTTTCATAGGTTCTACATGGTTTGCCGGTCGTATTTATCGCACAGGCATACTTATGTATGGTAAAAAACCTACCTACAAAGAACTTTGGAAATGGCTGCGATACAAGGGATAGTAAAAGGGTGACAGAATATTACCCAAATACTCTCTAAAATGGCATTATATTGATTTTAAAAAAGATAAATTATCAGTTAATGTTCATTTTTTTAAACCTTGCGGCTATTTATTAGCGTAGTTACGCAAATTGCTTAACTTGCATAATATTTTAAAAAACGTTGGTTTTTATGACGCAAAATATACGGATTATCTGCTTACTCGTTCTTTCTTGTACTTCATTACTGCTGGCAGCACAAGATACTCTGTATCGCCCTTCGATGACACTTAAAGGCCATGTAGAAGATATTGAAGTAATTACATACTCTCCCGACGGTAAACTTATTGCTTCAGGGGGTTGGGATCGCACTATCCGTATCTGGGACGCAAAAACAGGAGCTGAAGTTAAGAACTTTCGTGCTCACGACGCATCAGTAAGCTGCCTTGCATATAGCCGCGACAGTAAATACATTATCAGCGGTTCACGCGATAACTCTGTTAAAATTTGGGATTCAGCTTGGGGACTTAAATACAATCTTTATGGTCACCAAAACATTATAAACACAGTTGTTTTAGACCCCAAAGTACGCTTTGCCTATTCTGGTTCAGCCGATGGTGTAGTAAAGCTATGGGATTTGAAGAAAAAAGGAGAATCAAAAAATCTTAAAAAGTTTGATAAACCCGTACATGCCATTGCATTAAACATAACGGGCACTGATGTTTTTGTTGCCACACAAACTCCGGAAATTGTAAAGCTTGATTTTAAAGGAGAAGTTAAAACTACCTATAACGGCCATACTGACGAGGTAAACTCGTTATCTTATGCGCTTAACAATAAATACTTGCTTTCAGGCTCATCGGATAAAACCGCTATCATTTGGGACGTACTTACAGGAAAAGCCATCCGCAAACTGGAAGGCCACAACTGGAAAGTTACCACTGTGGCGTTTTCGTTAGACTCTAAATATGCTGTTACCGGTTCTACAGATGGTAGCGTAAGACTTTGGGATGTTGAAACAGGTAAACTGATTCGCATATACCTTGCGGGGGTAACCTCAGTAAGTACGGTTGCAATGTCGCCCGATATAACCCAAGTAGCTTCAGCAGGCATGGTAAACAGTTACGAAGCAGACTCGAAAAAGTTTTTGGTGTATTTGTGGGAAAGCGGACAAGAACTTGAAAGTGCTAAACTGGCTAAGCTTAAAAAATTCAGGGAAGACTCTATTCAATACCTTAAAGATTCTGTGAAACGCTACCGCGATTCAGCTAAGGCCGCTGCAGATTCATTAAAGAAGATAGAGAAACTGAAAAAAGAAGAAGAGAAAAAGAAACAAACTACTCCGCCTGCCAATAAAGAAGGTGATAAACCTAAAACGATTGGTGCACCGTTGAAAGACGAGCGTAATAATTAATTTACAGGGGTAATTTTCTTATACACCAATTCGATGTAATCGGTTTTCTGACGATTGGGGACTACAACAGCTAAACGTTTTTCAGTAATCGAAGCTAATTGATATTCCACCCCGTCTAACTCTTGCACATTTAATATTACCAACAGCATCTCTGCCGCGTTTACCTCCCACACAACTTTTGACTGATTTGGGGCTAACGAATTTTTAAACGACTTATCACTGCCAAAAACCAAGGTATCGCGCATAAACTCAAGCATACCGGTTTCTACCACAGGCAGCAAGTTCTTATCCTCTACTACCCATTTACCTACCATCCACTTCTCGGCATTGTCTTGCGAAATGTGTTTGGCTGTATCCTGTGCCATGGCAGAAAAACATGCAACTGCGCTAATAAAAAGTGTAGTAAAAAGTTTTTTCATCGGTAAGGTTTAAAAAGAGTTACTCAAGCCCAAATTAAACACTAAGATAGGCATTTACAGCAATTAAAACTGTAAAATTATACAACACCACTTTGTGTGGCTCAGTGAGTTTTCCTTACGTAATGGGGATTACGACCACCTGTTTAAATCCCAGGCGGTAAACAGTTTATCTATTAAAAGATTCTCATCAGCAGTCATTGTTTTATCGGCCATTACCACCTTCATAGCAAACTCAATAATCTTATTGCGTTCATCCTTGCTGCTGATGGTATAAAAACGATTAATTACTTCCTCAAAATGGCTGAGATGTTCAGTAGCGGGCAATGCTGTTAAAAAAGCCTGCTCTTTTATCAAATCCAAACCATCATCAAAATTCTTTTCTAAAAAATCGAGGATAATTTTTTTCTCCTTTGGTGCTGATGCCCCATCAGCTAATGAAAGTAACACTAATAAATGAAAAGCCGCCTCGCACTTATTTAATCGTGCTATAAAATTTGTACTCATATTTTAATCAGTGTCAAATCTAACAAAAATTAAATTGTTGTCCAGTTTTTTGCCGGGTTATAATTGATATATCCCGCATCTACCGTTAGCGGGCTGTCAAAGTTATTTATATACAAACTGCCCGTTCCCAATCCCTGTGGCATTTTCACAGGGTATTGAGATGTAAATTGCGTTATAGCATTTAACCCTACATTGCTTTCTAAAGCCGATGTTACCCACCAGCCAATGCCATTTTTCTCAGCCAGCTCAATCCACAATTTACTATAATCAAAACCGCCCAAGAGTCCCGGTTTCAAGATAATGTATTGAGGTTTGATATGTTTTAAGAGGCTTAGCCCATCATTCGCTGCCGAAATACCTATCAACTCTTCATCCAAAGCAATGGATATTTTACTTTGGGCGCACAAAGCCGCCATAGCATCCCATAACTTGGTTTTGATAGGCTGTTCAATTGAGTGGATTTCAAAACGGCTTAACTCCTTTAACTGTTCAAGAGCCGTATCGGGGTCAAATGCTCCGTTGGCATCCAACCGTATTTCTACTTTAAACGCACTGTACTTTCGGCGCAGGTCTTCAAGCATACGGCATTCTTCGTCAAAATCAAGAGCACCTACTTTAAACTTCACACACCCAAACCCTGCGGCAATCTTTTCTTCGGCTTGGCGCAGCATATCCTGTCGGTCGGCCATCCATACCAGCCCGTTAATGGGTATTTTTTGTTGGGAAGTGAAAAAAGGAGTATCAAAGATCTTTCGCACGCCTCCGTGTTTCAAGTCAAGCATGGCTGTTTCAATCCCAAAACGGATGCTTGGCCATTGCTCAAGCCCCAAATCAAACGGATGCTGACCTTCGTTTATTAACTCTGCTACCTCGTGTAACTTGGTTTCAAAACCTTCCACGTCGTCCACGCTCAACCCTTTCAACGGACTACACTCTCCTACCCCTTTAGCTATTGCCCCTAAATATGAAAGATGAATTAACCATAAAGTTTTATCCTGCAACGTGTTTCGCGAAGTTCTTGCAGGGGTTTTAAACTGTAACGTATGTTTGGTAACTGTAGCGTTTAATCTCATCTTGTTAAATAAAAAAACTGGCTGTAAACAGCCCAACAGCCAATAACGCCGAGCCTAATGAAAGTGCTTTTAGTTCTTTGTTCAACAACGGTTCTTCACCGAGTTTGTTTTTCATCACCCTGAAACCACTTAAAATAATGGGAATAAACAACACAAGGTTAGCTACATACATCACTACCGACTCGTTATGACGGAAAAATGCAAACATGGCATTAATAGACACTAACAGCAGCAACAAATGGTAGTATTGGGTGCGCACCCTGCCCAATCGCACGGCAAGAGTAATTTTGTTGCTGGCCTTATCATTGGTTATATCGCGCAGGTTGTTAATATTTAAAACCCCAACAGCTAAACACCCGAAACAGGTGGCGGGAAGCAATAACTGTGTATCAACGGTTTTTGCCATTAAAAAATAGGTGCCTCCAACCGATACCAAACCAAAAAACACAAATACAAACACATCGCCTAAACCGCTATAGCCGTATGCACTTTTACCAACGGTATATTTAATAGCAGCGGCAATAGCGGCCAATCCTACTCCAAACATGGCCCAGGTTTGCCAATTACCAAATGTGCCGAAACTAACCCACAGCAGTAACAGCCCGCTAACAAGACAAGCCACTGAAAACAGAATAACCGCATTAAGCATGGCCTTTTCACTGATAATACCCGATTGTAAAGCGCGTTTAGGTCCTACCCGCTTATCATTGTCGGTTCCTTTTTTAAAATCGCCGTAATCGTTGGCAAGGTTTGAGAGTATTTGCAACAATATGGCCGTTAAAAGGGACAAGGCATATACATCGGCACGAAACACTCCTGCAACGTTTGCAGCAAATGCCCCCATTGTAATAGCTCCGATTGCCAGCGGAAGGGTACGCAGCCTGAAAGCCTGCAACCAAGGTTTTATATCCATTGCGGCAAAGTTACGTATTGGGGATTATTGTTCGCGCTAAAACCAACAAAGGTGAGCTGGGCTTATTTGAAGTGGTGTTATTGACAACACCAAGCATTAAAAAAGTGCTTTACCGGTTTCAGAAAATGCATTGAAATCTCTTATCAATATCAATTGCACGCCGGTTATTAGAAAAACCATAAAAACAGGCAATCGTTTAACCCACAATACTACTACCCATTCTAAAACATTAAAATAACGGGTAGGTTTTTCTTTAGTAGAGTACTTTTTAAATAACGCTTTATTCCAATCAAAGACTATCGGTTTTATTAGTAATAGCCATAATTTAAACATCACGTAATAAACAAAAATGGAAAGAGATAGTAGTACTATTGCTACAGCCCTTTCTACGTAAAAATTAGCTGTACTAACATCAAAAATAGAAAGTAAAAACAGCAGCAAACTCAACCCAAGAACCGCTATGTTACTGCGTCTATAATCAATTAACTCCCCGTAAAGTCTAATGCAAATTGCAATGTTCAACAACAGAATTGCAACAGAGGTAAAAACCTGCCACCACATGCGTTGCAACTACTTCTTTTTCTTTTTAAAATCACCGTTTTTCCACGCCTTTATAAATTGTGCCCACGCAAACGGATTAAGAATATTTATAGGCGGAGCCTGTCCTTGATAGTAATATTTTGCTGCCTCTTGGCGAATTGTAAAATCCTGATTTTCAGCAGCATCAGCAGTCATACTCATGGCTTGTTGTTTCAAAAACTCGGCCTCCAAGTTGCGTCTTGCTAACACCTCCATTTCATCTTCGGGTATATCTACCGTTGCAAAGTAATGGGGCAATAAAGCATTGCTGATAAATGGCTTGATAAACACTGTATCTACCACAAACGTATCAGAGGCAAGGGTAATCACCATCGTATAGCGTCGGCTGCTAAGGTTGGCAGGTACAATGTATTGCTTTGGTTTGTAGCCAATACTGGTAAACATTACTGTATCGCTTTTTTTAGCCACCAACGTAAATATACCTAATGAGTTGCTTATAGTACCGTAAAAATTACCCTTGATGCGTATGTTTACATCACTTAACGCCATTAAACTATCAGAACTCATCACTAAGCCTGAAAATTGCACCAATGAGTCATCGGCATTGTCTTTTTGTGCTTTAACGTATGACAAAGAAGCCATCGCTATTATCACAAAAAATAAGCTTTTTAGTAGGATATTACGCATTATAGTTATACAACAAAGTTAACACTTTAACCAACGTTTTAAAATACAAAACCCAGCACTAAAGTACCCACCACCACCAAGGGTGAAGGCACCTTTGTAAACAGCAATAATGATACCGTAGCTGCCATTACCGCCAAGTGATGCCAATCTTGATACGGCATATCCTTAAAAAGTAAATAGGCTGCCGCCAAAATCAGTCCAGCCGATGCTGCCGAAATCCCCTCAAAAGCTTTTGTAACCAACGGGTGCTTTTTAACCTTATTCCAAATAGGGTACAAAAACATGATGAACAGCGCACCGGGTAAAAATATAGCCACCGTGCCTATTAACCCGCCAAGCAATTGCCACTGCACGCCCCAATCTTTCAAAATCATCCCGCCCGTGTACGCCGAAAGGCTAAACACCGGACCGGGTAATGCCTGCACAAACCCCACACCGGTTATAAACTCATCCGCAGTTAAATAATGCTTGAACACCACAAATTGTTCATACATCATCGGTATTAGTACATTTCCGCCACCAAATACCAAACTACCAAAACGGTAGCTGTTTTCAAAAATCAAAATCGGCTTGGCTTCCTCGTAGCCGTCTGTAAACTTTACAATAGCACCTGCTACCACAGCCACTATAAAGACTGCTAAAAAGTAGGTGAGGTTTCGCCAACGGATTTTTATTTTGGGTTTAACGTATTTCTCAGGCTGTTTGTTGTAACGTGAAGCTATCACCCCACCCAAAACAATGATAAGCGGGAACGCATAAGGCCCCAACAACTGCGCCGAAGCCAATACTGCCGCCCCGAAATACAGGTATATATTTAGGCGTTTACCTTTGATAAGATTAAATATTTTAATGGCTGCAACTACTATAAAACCCACCGCCATAGGCTGCAGGTATTTTAGAAAATCGCGGGGCATTTGTGCGTTTTTATACTGCACATAAAACACCGAAAGCAAAGTCATTAAGATAGCGGCGGGCAAAACCCATATCAACAGGGTAATAAACGCCCGCAACGGACCTCCCAAGCGGTAACCAATGGCCGTAATAGTTTGGGTTGACGTAGGGCCGGGTAGTATTTGACAAAAAGAATAAATCTCTAAAAACTCTTTTTGATTGATGTACTGTTTATCCTCTACCAGCCGTTTGATAAAAAATGCGATGTGCGAACCGGGACCGCCAACGCTGGTGAGCGCTAGAATAAGAATATCTTTGTAGTAGATAATTTTTTTTAAATGCTGAACTTTGGTGCCGGGTGGTTGCAACGGGGTAGCCAACTAATGAGTGACAAAAGTATAAATTATTACTGCTTGTGAAGATTAAATTTTACCAAACAGCCATTATAGGGGTTGTACTGTTATTTTTTGTGCAGATAGGTACCGGATGCAAGGAAACGATTACAGATTACGACCGTGAAAAAGTAAGGCTGGATAGCTTGAATGAAATATTAACGGCCACCGCATTGGCATTGAACGTGGATGAAAAGGAATTGCAACTGCGTGTAGCTACGGTGAATACCTGGTACGTGAGCCTGCAAGACACAGCCTTTGATGTTGCCCAAAAAATGCAGGTAGAGTTTAACGGATTTAAAGTGGTGTACCAAAACTATATTGATTTGTTTTTCAGCTATTCATCGATGTTGAAATTGCACCGCGAGCAATATACACACCTTGAAGAACGGGTAAAGAAGCAGGAACTAACCCGAGATGAGTTTAAAACTGAATATTACCGATTGAAAGCTGATGCCGAGGCTAATTTTAGGAATGCCAATTTGATAGCAAAACCTGTTTACGACCTTGAACTTAGCTGGCGGCGTTATAAAAAAGTAATTGAGGATATGCAAAAACGCAACAAGCGTTAGCCAACTAACACCAGTATTTCTTATAAAATTAGTTGCTGCAAAGGCACTAAGACGGAAATTATCGCGCTTTAGTGCCTTTGTGGCAACATCTAAAGCGATATTGTGAAACCTATACGCTTTATATTCCTTTCGTGTTTGCAGCAAAAAAACAAACCCACTCAGGTATTGATTACCTAAGTAGGGTTCTGTGAAAATGTAATTAAAAATTATCGCCCCATTTGTGAGGTTTGGCCTTGCAAACGCTCTTTAATATCCAAACGGTGTTTGCGGGCAGTATCTTTAGCAATATCATACCCTGCATCGGCATGACGGATAACACCCATTGCAGGGTCGTTGTGCAACACGCGATGCAAGCGGCGTTCAGCATCCTCAGTACCATCGGCTACAATTACCATCCCTGCATGGATAGAATAACCCATACCCACACCGCCGCCGTGGTGTATGCTCACCCAACTGGCTCCGCCTGCAGTGTTAATTAATGAGTTTAATATCGGCCAATCGGCAATCGCATCGCTACCGTCCATCATGGCTTCGGTTTCGCGGTTAGGCGATGCCACCGAGCCTGTATCTAAATGGTCGCGACCAATTACAATCGGAGCTTTTACCTTACCCTCTTTTACCAAGTTATTAAAAGCAATACCTGCTTTTTCACGTTCGCCTTGACCTAACCAGCAAATACGGGCAGGCAATCCCTGAAACTCAATTTTTTCCTGGGCCATTTTTATCCAACGGTGCAAGCCTTCGTTTTCGGGGAATAGCTCAAGAATTACTTTATCAGTTACGTAAATATCGTTAGGGTCGCCCGACAAGGCTGCCCAACGGAACGGTCCCCTGCCCTCACAAAACTGAGGACGGATAAACGCAGGCACAAAACCGGGGAAATCAAACGCGTTTTTCACCCCTTGTTCAAGAGCACGAGCACGTAAGTTGTTACCGTAATCAAATGTTACGCTGCCTTTTTTCTGAAACTCCAGCATCAGCTCCACGTGGCGAGCCATGCTCTCGTAACTAAGTTTAATGTATTTATCAGGGTCTTCTCGGCGCAAACGGTCAGCCGCCTCCACATCAAGTGAATGCGGATAATATCCAATCAATGGGTCGTGGGCACTGGTTTGGTCGGTAAGGCTTTCAGGAATTACACCCCTTTCAAGCATACGTTGCAACAAGTTTACCGCATTGGCAACCACACCAATAGATACGGCTTTTCCTTCTTCTTTAGCGCGAAGAGCCATGTCAATACCCTCGTCAATGTTACGACTCATTACATCCAAATAGCGGGTTTGCAAACGTTTGCGAATACGCCATTCTTCTACCTCAGCAGCTAAACAAACACCTTCGTTCATAGTAATGGCAAGCGGCTGTGCGCCACCCATACCACCAAGTCCGGCTGTAACATTAATCGTTCCTTTTAAAGTACCGCCATAATGTTGGCGTGCAAGCTCGGCAAAAGTTTCATACGTTCCCTGCACAATTCCTTGCGAACCTATATATATCCAGCTGCCGGCCGTCATTTGGCCGTACATAATCAATCCTTTAGCATCCAACTCCCTAAAATGCTCCCAAGTAGCCCATTTGGGCACCAACATACTGTTTGAAATCAGTACACGGGGAGCGTCTTTATGGGTAGGCAATATTCCAACAGGTTTACCGCTTTGTATCAGCAAGGTTTCGTCCTCGTTCAGGTCTTTCAACGCCTTCACTATCAAATCAAGGCTTTCCCAGTTACGGGCAGCCTTACCCAATCCTCCATACACAATCAGGTCTTCGGGACGTTCAGCCACATCGCTGTCAAGGTTGTTCATCAACATACGCAAGGCGGCTTCCTGCACCCAGCCTTTGCAGGTAAGTGTGTTTCCTGTAGGGGTTTTAATATCGTTAATGCTAATCATATTTCACTAAAACAATGGGGTGCAAAAATAGTTTAAATATCGGGAACTTTCCTGACGGGTTAAAACCCGTCTTTATTGCGATTGCAGAGGGGTCGGGACTTAAGTCCCGACCCCTCTGCAATCTTAAAAGAATGGTATTTCAATGCCACTGCAATTAAGTATCTTTGCAGTAAGTAATGGAAACCTCTTTAAACAAAGTTACTGATACCCTGCGTAATCATAAATTACGTATTACCGATACACGTACCCGTGTGCTTGGGCAGTTTATGGAGCGGCAACGCGCCCTTACCCAAACCGACCTTGAGGCTAACTTGGGTAAAGAGTTTGACAGAGTAACTATTTACCGCACGCTGCACTCGTTTCTTGAGAGCGGTATTTTGCACAAAATACCCGACGACAGCGGTGCCACCCAATACGCATTGTGCGATAACTGTGATGTTCACTCCCACCACGACGAGCACATCCATTTTAAATGCACTAATTGCCAAAAAATTGAATGTTTAGACCATTACACCGTGCCAAAATTTGAAGTTCCGGCAGGCTATTCAATCAAAACAGCCGATTTGGTGGTAACAGGGGTTTGCAGAGAGTGTAGTAAAAAATAACCCCCTTCACTTTCGCAAAGAGGGCTACAAACCAATATATTGATACTATTTATATTATTATTTTTCGCGGTGCACATCAAATTCAACCTCGTGCCTGTTGTTTTTAAGGTCAAACACCTCCACTACCAGCAAATAATCACCATCGGGCCAAGATTCATCAAAAGTTACAGTTTCGTTAAAGCTCACTGAAGTACCGCTTATACTTCCATCCTTATCTACATAATTTACCTTAGTGGTTTTGTTAATCAACTTAACCTCATAACTTTTTAAAGATTCATTATCGCCAGCAGTGCATACCAACGTAATATTTTTGCTGTTTCCGTGCAGATGTATCTCGCCCCCCGACGGACTTGGAGTTGATGCAACTGTCAACGTAGGAGCTATAGAATCCAATGAGCTTTTAATAGTGATGTCGGCCTCGGCAAACTCAGCCTCGTTACCGGCCTTGTCAAGCGCATTTATTATCAAGTGGTAGGCCCCTGCCGCTACATCTTGAGGTATATCAATTGCCAAATTTAATGTATTGCTGGCACCTGAAATTCCTACAATTTTTGAATAGGCAAAAGCCGGCGACCCTGTTTTAAGATGCGTATGCCCGTCAAAATCATCGTGTATCTCAATCTTGTATTGGCTCAGTTCCTTATTATCTGAAAAAGTAGCCGATATATTAATTTTTCCACCCGAAACAAATTCGTCACCGCTTTTAGGCGTAGATAAACTTATTACAGGCTTTGTCGTGTCCTTCTCTTCATCATCACCTTTATTACAAGCGTTCAGAAAAACCAGCCCTGCGGCTAAAACAAGTAGTGTTATTCTTTTCATGATTTTCTATTTATGAAACAATGTTGCAAATATACCAAAACGCAACAATGTTGCAAATAATTTATTTCTTTTGTAAATCATTGACTGTATTACGCTAAAGATAGTTTAAGCACTTATCTTTAAATTTTTTATTACAAATTACAACCCGCCTTTGCAAAATGGCGTTTGATACATTAAACACACTGCCCTTAGCTATGATAAGCGAAACCGAACTGATAAAAGGATGCGTGAATAACGACAGGTTGTACCAAAAACATTTGTACGACAGGTATGCACGCAAAATGCTATCGGTGTGTTTGTGTTATGCAAGAGACAGGTATGAGGCTGAGAACATATTGCAGGAAGGGTTTATAAAGATTTTTGAGAACCTTAAAAACTATAAACCTGTGGGCAGCTTTGAAGGATGGATACGCCGCATAATTGTAAACACAGCCACCGATTACTACCGCAAAATGAAGCGGATTAAATACATAGAAGTGGATGTTGATGAGGCCGAACATAAAGTATCGACCCTTGATATTGACAAATTTGCTACTGAAGATATTGTGGGTGCCATACAAAGGTTGCCCGAAGGCGGAAGAATGGTATTTACCCTGTTTGCAGTTGAAGGCTTTAGCCATGCAGAAATAGCGGAGCAATTGGGCATATCAGTAGGTACTTCAAAATCACAGTACGCAAGGGCACGCACCTTGCTGCAAACGATGTTGAAAAACAGCGAACGAAATTTTTTTTTAAAACATAATATAGTTTAAGGCACTGATTTAGCGACCATAAACACACACAACGATGAAAATTGTTAATTTAAATGAATACAGCGAAGGGGAAGGTTTGAGAAACAAGCTGCGCCAGCGGATTGATAACTTCGAACCGGAACTATCGGATAGCCTTTGGGACCGTATTCACCACGAAATGGACCAAAAGGAAACACAACGCAAAAAGCGTTTCCTATGGTGGTTCTCGTCGGTGGCGGTAATAGTGCTGGCCAGTGGCATTGTTACATTTACATTGGTAAATGATAACAGCCAACCACAAATGGCACAACAACCCGCGGTAGTTAACACACCTGTCCCTGCCCAAAGCGAAACAGGAAATACACAAGTGCCCCAAGAAACCGCTGCGCCTGCAACAACGGATGCTGCAACACCTGCACCTGTTACTTCCGATGCAACTACATTGAACGGAACCGGCAACGGAAGAAACAATGGTAGGAATAACGGAAACTCAACTCCCCGCAATACAACACCCGCAGCAGAAAATTCTCCTGCCATTGTACCTGCCACAACTGAAGACCGTCCCACCACTGTTGAGGCCGCACCTGTTGAAACCCAACAAGAGCCTTTAGCTCCTGAAAATACTCAAGCACCAATAGTTGATGACAATAACAGCACAATTGAAGAACCAACTACCCCTGCTACAGAAACAGAGGAGAAACTTGAAGAAAAGGGTAAAGACAACACCACCGATAAAGATACCAAAGCAAAATATAACAAATGGTTTATTGGTGCTGTATATGGCTATGCACAAAACAACCGCACTGTAACCGATATAAAACCAACATTCGGATGGGCCTCTGCCGCTGACCGCAACAAATATGAGCATAGTGGTATTGCCACTATTTATGGCATACAAATGGGTTACATGGCTACCAAAAATGTATTCATAAAATCAGGGATAAATATTTATACGGCTACCGAAGTGGTAAAATACGATATACACCGTCGTAAGTTTCAGCAAGGTTTGCAGCCTGACCCGATATACGGAAACAAAATCGATAGTATAGCCGTAGGCACAACAACAGCACACCAAAACAGCTATACCTACATACAAATTCCGCTTGAAGTGGGTTTCATGCAAGACATAAACAAACACTGGGGCTTCAACATATCAGCCGGTGCAGCTTACAACATACTCAATAACTACAATTATTACTTATACGAACCCATTTTTGGCAATGCCTTTATTCCATCAAGCAGTTCAAACACAAACTACTTCCAAAACTATGTAATGGTATCGGGTAATGCAGGTTTGCACTATAATATCGGTAAAAACTGGCGTGCTTTGGCAGGGTTTAACTACCGCAGGGCTGTTACATCAGCCGCCACAAAAGAAACCCATGTAGATGTTCGCCCTTGGTCAATTGGAGGTAATGTGGCGTTGGCTTTCAGTTTTTAAAATAAATTTCGAACAAATATTTTTTTTCATTGGTTAGGTGTAAATCCCCGCAGCAGAGATGTTTGCGGGGATTTTTTCTTTTTGATACCCCGCTAAAAAATTCGATGAATAAATTTTTTTATTCGCCAACCAATGTTTAACTTTGATATACCGTCTTGTAAAAACGAATGAAAAAAATACTCACCGTCTTCACACTGTTTATTGCCCTTTACAATGGGGTAAGTGCGCAAGGAACGCAGCAGGCAGACTACGTGAAAAATGAATTATTTGTTCGTTTGGCGAAGGGTATTGTGCACGATGCCACCCAATACATTCCCAATCCTAATCATCCCAACACAGGTAAATCGGTTTGGGAATTGATAAAATCTTATGGGGGTACGCAAATGATTAACCCCTTCCCTACCTCCATTGAAAGCACCAAAGAATTATACCGTGTAACACTAAAAGAAGGTTCGGATATTGAGGGGCTGATTAAAGCGCTCAATTCTCACGATGAAGTAGAGCATGCTGAACGTATTCCGATCGCTTACAAGCAATACGTGCCTGCCGATTACGACGAGAGCAAGCAGTGGTATTTTAAGACAATAAAAATGTCTTGGACGGGTTTTCAACGTACGGGCTTCGAAATTGATATTGCAGTTATCGATGATGGGGTAAGATTTACCCACGAAGACCTATGGGCTAAAATAATGCTTTCTGACGAAGACAAGCGTTTTAATGCAGTTGCTTCAACAGGAAAAGACGATGATAACAACGGCTATATTGATGATATTTATGGCTGGGATGTTGCCGACAACGATAATAACCCTATGCCCACCATGCGCCCTTCAGGACCCGAAGGTGACAGGTTGCCCAAATCATTCGGTAACCACGGCACCCACATTGCCGGAATCTTGGGAGCGGCCGATAACAATATTGGTATTACTTCACTTGGCATCAACAATCGTATCCTTTGCATCAAAGCAGTAAAAGACGCTGATGCAATAAAAAATTATTTTAATCTTACTCACTACATAGAAGGCATTTACTACGCCATTGCAAAAGGAGTTGACATTATAAATTGCTCATGGGGTACCAACGTATGGAGTGAAGAGCTGGCCAAAGCCATTAATGAAGCACGCAAAAACAACATTATTGTTGTGGCGGCTGCCGGAAACTACGGTACAGACAACCCCAATTACGCAGTGGATGATTTTTATCCGGCGGCACTTGAAGGAGTGATTGCAGTAGGTGCTACCGACCAAAATGATAAAAAATACAGAACATCAAGTTTTGGCAGTTATGTTGATGTGATGGCTCCCGGCCACAACATTTACAGCACTGTAGCAAATAGTGATTACGCATACGATAATATGACGGGCACCTCTATGGCTGCTCCGATTGTTTCAAGCTTAATAGGTTTGTTACTTTCTCAAAACCCTGACTGGAAACCTTTCATTGAACGTATATTGAAGGAAACCTGTGATAATATTTCTGCTCAAAACCCAAATTTTGAAGGCCGTTTGGGTGCAGGCAGGATTAATGTTGATAAGAGTATTAACTACACGGGCGATTTAACCTCGGTTTCTGTAGTAAGCCCTACAGGTGATTTTACGGTGTACCCCAACCCCGCAAACACATCAATTACTTTACCTTTCGAATCATTGTCTCAAAATGGTGATCCGCTTCAGGTTTCTGTATTCAATATTTCAGGCGTTTTGGTGGCACAACAAACCATTGCACAAAGCAATCACCCCATCAACGTTACTGAACTCCCACAAGGTATCTATAACATTTCAGTAAGCAACGGAACAGCCTATTATCAAACCCGTTTGCTGGTAAACCGCTAATTTTGTCGGTAATTTTTTCCTTCAGTCGTATTTAAACTTTTCAGCATTCTTTTGGATTTAACTTTATGCCCGCATAAATTTCGGACATGAAAAAATCTGTATTCGCATCATTAATGCTTTCTATAGCAGTGTTTGCTTCAGCGCAAACGGTTACAAATAAAGAAGGCAGCAGCTATAAGTTTACCGTAGTTAAAGACATTGAAGCTACTTGGGTAGGCAACCAAAACCGCTCAAGCACTTGCTGGAGCTACTCTTCGCTATCATTTTTTGAAAGCGAATTAATGCGTATGGGTAAAGGTACTGTTAAACTGGCGCCGATGTACGTTGCTCGCAAAGCCTATGCCGATAAGGTTGCCAAGTATGTTCGTATGCACGGTTCTATCAACCTTGGCCCTGGAGGTGCATTTCATGATGCAGTGTATGTTTGGAAAAACTACGGTATTGTGCCCCTAAGTGCCGACAAAAGTGCGGTTGCCACTGGCGATTCTATTCCTGTACACGGTGAATTGGATGCAATGATGAAAGCAATGGCCGATGTAGTTATACAGGCTAAAAACAACAAAAAGCCCAGCAATGTATGGCAAGAAGCCATTAACGGTGCTTTGGATGCTTACTTTGGAGCAGAGCCAACTGAGTTTACTTACAACGGCAAAAAATACACCCCGAAAACATTTGCAGAATCATTGGGTATAAACATGGATGATTATGTGGCTATTACTTCGTTCAACCACCACCCTTTTTACAGCCAGTTTGCTCTTGAAGTTCCCGACAACTGGATGTGGGGCAATTTTCACAACATACCTGTGGAAGACATGAAACAAGTATTGGACAACGCACTTACCAACGGATACGGGGTTGCTTGGGCTGCTGATGTGAGCGAAAAAGGGTTTAGCTGGAAAAATGGTATTGCCGTTGTTCCTGCCGATGCTGAATGGACGCAGAAGCCAGCCGCAGAAATGGAAAAGGCATTTACCGAGCCTGTTGCACAGCTTACCATTACTGACAGTTTGCGCCGTGTTGCTTTTGATAGCTACGAAACCGAAGACGACCACGGGATGCACCTTACGGGTATTTTGAAAGACCAAAACGGTAACGTGTATTATAAGGTAAAAAACTCTTGGGGTACTAAAACCAATGATTGTGGCGGATTTTTGTATGCCTCACAACAATATGTGCTGTATAAAACCACCAACATCTTGGTTCATAAAAATGCTATCCCCGATGTAATAGCAAAGAAGATGGGCATTAAGAAGTAGCCTTAACTTTGGTACTTTGTAAAAAATAGTCTTTAAATGCAACACTGTTGCATTTAAAGACTATTTTTGCATTATGAAACTGTTTACAAGCTCACGCCGCTCCTTCTTCAAACGCGCATTATGGCTGTTAGCGGGCAGTTTCATCAGCACAAAACTATTCAACCAAACAAAGTACCCAATTCACATGAACCCTCACCCAACTTACGATGTAATTATTATAGGAGGCAGCTATGCCGGACTATCAGCGGCAATGGCACTTGGCCGTTCGCTGCGAAGTGTTTTAATAATAGACAGCGGTAACCCCTGCAACCGCCAAACCCCGCATTCTCATAACTTCATTACCCACGACGGGGATACACCTGCCGAAATTGCAAATCTGGCCTTGGAACAAGTACTTGCCTATTCAACCGTTAAACTAAAAAAAGGATTGGCGACCAATGCCACACAACTTGATTCGGGAGGCTTTGTAGTTACTATCGATAACACTGAAACAGTAATAGCAAAAAAACTAGTATTTGCAACAGGAATGTCCGATGAAATGCCCGCCATCAAGGGCTTTGCTGACTGCTGGGGAATATCTGTGCTACATTGCCCGTATTGTCACGGTTATGAAGTAAAAGGACTTGAAACTGCAATACTTGCCAACGGAGATATGGCTTATGAGTTTGCTAAGCTAATCAGCAATTGGACAGACAAATTAACGGTATTTACCAATGGCCACTCGACACTAAAGGCTGAACTGACCGCAAAATTGAATGCAAAGGAAATTGAGATAGTAACAAAAGAAATTGCAGAAATTAAGCACGAGAATGGAAAGGTAACCCAAGTGCAGTTTGCAGATGGAAGTTCTAAACCTATCAATGCAATCTATGCTCGCCCTGCAATGAAACAACATTGTAATCTGCTTGAGCAACTGGGGTGTGAACTTACTGAAATGGGACATATTAAAGTTGATTTTATGCAGAAAACCACAGTAAAAGGGATATACGCTGCCGGTGATTGCACCAGCCCGCTAAGAGCAGTGGCTGCTGCCGTTGCAAGCGGAAATTTTGCTGGAGCAGCACTTAACAAAGAACTAATAGAAGAAAGCTTTTAACCTTACTTATCCAAAACGGGCACGGTAACGGTAATAACAAAGTTACGGCCCGGTTCGGGTAAATTAAGGTATCGCCAGCGGCTCAGGTGGTTAAGGTATCGTGCATCACCAAGATTTTGCACCAATGCTGACAAGCTTAGCCGTTTTTTCTTTTTATACACTACATCAAAACCCGCCCCCATATTTACCAAGCTATAAGAAGGCGTATTCAACTCATTCCTATCGGTGCGGTTTTGGGCAAAAGTGTAATTATAGCCCACACGTACAAACACATTTTCAAAACGCTTTAATGCGTTGTCAAACTCCCATTCAATTTCAGGTTTAATTGACGGTGGCGGGGTAAAGGGCAGTGGCAATTCTTCTTTTATATTATAAGTATATACCATGTCGGCAGTTACAGAAAGATGCAGAGTTTTAACGGGATGAAACTCTACCGTTACCTCACCTCCGGTGTAAATTGCCTCGGTTTGAGTGAAACGATACACTTGCCCACCTTCCGGTAATGTCGAAAACTGAGCCGTCGGTCGTAAGTAAATGTAATTGCTGAAATAGTTAAAAAACGGAGTAACACTAATTAAGAACTTTTCCTTCTCAACAGAAATCCCCAAATCGGTTTGGTAGCCGGCTTCGGGCATCAAGCTTGAGTCCCCCATTTCGTGGCGAAAACTTCCGTGGTGCACACCGTTCACACTCAACTCCTGCGGAGTAGGCATCCGGAATGATTTACCAAAATTGAATTTAAAACTCCAATGTTTATTTGGGTTGTACGCAGCACCTACACTTCCGCTCCAACTGTAAAAGTTCCGGCTCACGTTTGGAGTACGTTGTGCATAACCGATAATGGTATCTGCGTTTTGCCAAACGGGCTGCAAATGCCTCTTAATACCCACCCGACCATAATCAAACCTTAACCCTCCATTAAGTACCAACGCTTTATTCACCCGCCACTTTTCAATAGCAAAACCGCCAATGCTTAAGTTAGTAAAATTGGGTAACAGAAACTCATACCCCTCAAAACGGTTTTGCTGGTAACTGGTGTTAATACCGTACACGCCGTCAAACCTTTTTAAGGTAGTTGCATGGTAACGAAGGTTGGCGGTATAGGTTTGTAATTTCAACCTATGGGCAAGACTCCCCTTTACCGCAGGCCCTACACCGTGATTGTGCGGGTTCGAATTCTCATCGCGTTGGTTGTATTGGTAGCCCAAGTCTGCTTCAAGCCACGAACGACCTAAGCGGATATTACTATTTGAAATTACCTTAAAATGATTAATCTGCTGATTGGGTAGAGCGATATTACGGCTGTTGCCATCCGAGGTTAGCTGATACGATCGGGGAATACCCAATGCACCGCTAAACACCCCAATTTGCTGGTGATAGTTACTCACCGTTAGGTGGCTATACCCCCAATTACGGTTAATGCCCAACATCATGGCGACGTGCCGCTCGGTGCCTGCCGTGTTTTTTAAAGTATTGTTATAAATGGGCAAACGGTAACGGTTATAGATAAAGCTATCCGCAGGTACTTTGTAATCTCCGTAATCCAACGCTGTCACCCTTGCTCTATATACCAACCCTTTGTGGTTTCCTTGCGCATACCCTGATATTCCGTAGGTTTGGTTAACACTTTTGTAGTTGGTAAGAAGTCCTGCGCTATGTTTTCCCTCCAGCGGGCTAACCGGATGTTTTAAATGAATCACCCCGCCGATGGCATCCGAACCATAAATTAATGAGGCGGGCCCTTTTAAAATCTCAATTTGGTCGATACTAAACTGGTCAATCTCTAAACCGTGGTCGGCACCCCATTGCTGGCCTTCTTGCTTCACCCCGTTATCGGCCACAGCCACGCGGTTAAACGCCATCCCTCTGATTACTGGTTTTGCCACCCCTACTCCCATGTTTATACTATTGATACCCGGCAAATTATCCAACGAGTTCATCAGCGTTGTACCCATGTTTTTTTGCAGGTAGCCTTCATCAACCGTAATCAAATCAACACTGCTTTCCTTTTTTGAGAGTTTAAGAGCATTGCTCTCCACTACCACCTCGTTCACCTCTAAACTGCTGGGCTCTAATTGAAAACGATAAGACGGCAAAAGGCTGTCTCCCACCTCAATATCCTCTTCAATGGTTTTGTAGCCAACTAAGCGCACGTGCAAATGGTAGCGTCCGCGTTTTACATTTTTTATAGCGAAGTTTCCGTTGGTATCAGTACTTACCCCTTGCAAGGTTTCGTGCAGATATACCGAAACCCCGAAAGCAGGAGCCCCTGTTTCATCTACAACTTTACCATTTACTGAATACGTTTGAGCAGTTGCAGCCCAGCCGATTAGGGCAAAAAGAAAAGCCAGAATATTTTTTGTTGTTGCCAATCTGAACTATAAGACGGCAAAAATACCTTAAATGCAATAATGTTGCAAAAATTTATCCCAAACAAAGCGAATAAAATCTTTCCGTAATGGACGCTATGTTTATCGTTTAACTACCTATTACTGTCGAAGCCTATGAATATCGCTGTGCGTTCTCGCGTTGAAGTATGTACTATGAAACAATTTGCTGCTTTTTTAACGGGAACGTTGCTATTGATGCAATCCTGCCTGCCTGATTATGATAAAATGAACAGTTTAGACCTTGATTATAATTGGTATTGCACCATTTGGGGAGTGCCCGTGGTGTACGGAAGCATTGTAAACAAAGGAACGGCCGATGTATCGTCGGCTGAACTGACTATTAAAATAACATTTCAAGACAATACCACCAGCACACAACGAATAACGGTGAATGTGAATGTCCCTTCGGGAGAAAGGGTAGAGTTTAGGGAGCATTTCAGCAATCCGCGGGACGAACACCCGAAAAGTGTATCGGCAAGCATTACCGATGCTTGGTAACGGTTTACTAATCGTTTACACGGATATACTTCGCTGGGATGGCATCTGCCAGCCATGTATTATCGTTTCCGTGATAAAACTTGATACCATCGGCGGAGGCTGTGGCTGCATCTAACTGTAAGACCACCGGGGCTTTGTGCTTGCGTGAACCGACAATTTTGGCAAGCTGCACGGTATCTGAAAGGTGAACGTATTGACGAGACATTGGCTTTATCCCCTCTTGCAGTATCAGTTGCGCAACCTCAGGAGAAGTACCATGATACAACAAGGCAGGAGGTTGAACCGGCTCATAAGTTATTTGGGTATCTTGGGTAGAGTGCCCGTACAAGGCTCTTATACGTCCGTCGGCAATCTCAAACCGTTGCTTGCCCGATTGAGCGTCCATTTGTTCTAAATCTTGCAAGGTAACTTTGTCCCACTTTGCATTCAACCGCGCTAATCCGGCAATTAATTCTTCAACCGTTACCCAACCTTCGGCAGTAAGGGTTAATCCCAGCTTCTCAGGACTATGGCGCAACGCCATCGATACGGTTTTACTTAGATTTTTGTAATCCATAAATTCAATAATACTATATCTTATTAAACAGCTCCAAATACCGCTCTATATATTCGTTCATTTGTTTGCGTTTGTATTGCACAATAAAACGCGGGTGCGGCAAGGGTATCACTTCTTTGAAAAAGCCAAACTCAGCATTCAGTTTCTGCAAATAGTTGTAGTTTTTGCCTTCGCCCCAGCAAATGGCTATGTCTGTGCGCAGGCCAAACCCTATTTGTGTTTGTACATTTTTGATGATGGGTTGGCGGGTTGCGGCCAACAACGCAGGGGTATCGTAGTAATTAATATTTTTACCCTTAAAAGTAAGAGCCATCGGGTACAACGAGTTGATATAAAACTTGCTGTAAAAAGCCTCTGCCCCGCCAAATGCTTGTATCATCTCATACACAAACACGCTGCTTATTTCTTGTTTCTTGGTAAAACTGTTGAGAATGCCGCAATCGGTCTCTAAACGGATGGGGTCGGTAAAAGGAATGCCCGTAACCCCTCCCCCAAACCTACCCGGATTGATACCCAAAATAAATACGCGGGGAAGGTTATCGTTGTAGTATTTAGTGTAGAAAGCCTCAGTAACCCGCCACGTCTCTGCATCCGTAAAAGGCAGCATTACTTCTATCCCTTCGGGCAAATCAGTGGGACGAAGTTGCCGATAAAATGAAAGGACTTTGCTGCTTAGGGTATCGGACATGATTACAAAGTTAGAACAGTATTTAAACCGTTTAGTTGCCACAAAGGCGAAAAGGCGCGAAGTACCTATTAAAAGCCCTTTGCGCCT
>OFDN01000088.1_pt1 | contig 94365 bp, 61 predicted proteins | sample 1520971 | NCBI WGS metagenome assembly OFDN01 (sample SAMEA94257418, study PRJEB24077) | hot springs metagenome | biome: Aquatic biome; feature: Geographical feature; material: Water | place: India | collected 2012-06-12 | depth 5 m
CGACTGATCGGGCCTGTGGCTCTGGCCGCAGGCCACCGCGCCCTAGGTGGGCTTTCGCCCAGAGCCACAGGCCCGATCCGCGCGCCCCGTCCGAGCCTGTGACGGTCCGGTGCCGCCGCTGCCGGCAAGATGCCGGCAGCACATTGGTAGGGCCCGTCCGTCCGCACCTGGCCGAATGCTTCCCTTGGGCTTGCCGCGGGCCAACCTCATCAAGGTTAGCCACGGTGAAGAGATGCGCCCGTCGTCTGCCGTCCGTGCGCGGTTGCGGAATTGCTTCCCGTCCGGAATCGGCTGAACTCTTGCTCCGGGTTTCCCGTCCGAAGTTCTGCCGCGCCGATGAATCCACTCCAACAGCACGCCCTCAACGTCACCCGCCGGGAGTTCCTCGGTCGGACGGGCACAGGGCTTGGCCTGGCGGCGCTGGCCGCCCTGCTGGGTCGTGGCACGGCGGCGGCGACGCCGGCCGACGGCCGCCTGCCGGGCCTGCCGCATGTCGCTCCCCGGGCGAAGCGGGTCATCTACCTGTTCCAAAACGGCGCCCCGACCCACGTCGATCTCTTCGACTACAAGCCGAAGCTGCAGCAGCTCCACGGCAAGGCGGTGCCGGACAGTTACGTGGGCGAAAAGCGCTTCAGCACGATGACCGGCAAGGCCGACGGGAAGCTGCTGCTCGCTCCGGTCGAACCCTTCAAGCAGCGTGGCAAATGCGGGGCCTGGGTAAGCGAATTCCTGCCACACACGGCACAGATCGTGGACGACCTGTGCTTCGTGAAGGGCTTGCACACGGACGCCGTAAATCATGCTCCCGGCATCTCGCTGCTCCTCAGCGGCGCGCAGATCCCCGGCCGGCCGACGCTGGGAGCGTGGCTGACCTACGGGTTGGGCAGCGACTCGGAAAACCTGCCGGCGTTCGTCGTGATGACGTCGGTGAGCAAGGGCACTTCCTGCGGGCAGATCTTCTACGACTTCTACTGGGGCTCCGGCTTCCTGCCCTCGCGGTATCAGGGCGTGAAGTTCCGCGGCGGCGGCGAGCCGGTCCTGTATCTGGGCGATCCGCCGGGCATCAGCCGGTCCGCCCGCCGCGCGATGCTTGACGACCTCGCGGAACTCAACCAGCTCAAGCTCCGCGAACATGGTGATCCCGAAATCGCCACGCGCATCGCGCAATACGAGATGGCCTTCCGCATGCAGACCAGCGTGCCGGAACTTGCCGACCTCTCGCGCGAGCCGCAGTCGGTGCTCGATCTCTACGGGCCGGCGGTGAAGGAGCAGGGCTCGTTCGCCTACAATTGCCTGATGGCCCGCCGGCTGGTCGAACGCGGCGTGCGGTGCGTGCAGGTGATGCATGCCGGCTGGGACCAACACAACAGCCTCACCACCGAGCTTTACAACCAGTGCCGCGACACTGATCAGCCCAGCGCGGGGCTGGTGGCGGATCTCAAGCAGCGCGGCCTGCTCGACGACACGCTGGTCGTCTGGGGCGGCGAGTTCGGCCGGACACCGTTCATCCAGGGCAATTTCGACGACCGGAAGCGCTGGGGTCGCGACCATCATCCCTACGCCTTCACCAGCTGGCTCGCGGGCGGCGGCGTAAAGGCGGGCTTCACCCACGGCGAAACCGACGACCTTGGCATGAACGTCGTCCGCGACCCGGTGCATGTGCACGACTTCCAGGCCACGCTCCTGCATCTGCTGGGCATTGACCACGAGCGGTTGACCTATCGTTTCCAGGGACGCGACTTCCGGCTCACCGACATCCACGGGCACGTGGTGGCGGACCTTTTGGCGTAAGGCTCCGGCACCGCGGCGGGCCGGCCGCACCGGACTCGCCATCGGCGCACAAGTTTGGCAGTTTCCGCTCCGTGCCTGTGCCGCCGTCACAACCCGAGGAATCCGACCCGCTGCTCGCCCGCATGCGCCGACTGGGCGTGCGGGAGGAGGAACTGGAGGAGACCTTCGTGCGCTCCGGCGGTCACGGCGGCCAGAACGTCAACAAGGTGGCCACCTGCGTGATGCTGCTGCACAAGCCCACCGGGCTGACGGTGAAATGCCAGGAAACGCGGCACCAGGGACGCAACCGCGAACTCGCCCGAGAACTGTTGCTGGACAAGCTGGAGGCACGTCAGCGCGCTGCCGCCGCCGCGGCCCGGGCCGAGCGGGAGAAGGTTCGCCGGCAGAAACGCGGCCGCAGCGCTTCGGCCAAACGGCGCATTCTCGCCGACAAAGCCCATCAGTCCGCCCAAAAGGGCCAGCGTCGCAGTCAATCTTTCGACTGAGTGCAAGCGGGCGGGGTGCCCCGCAAGCTGGTGACGGTCAACGATTCCTGCCGTTGGGCAAGAAAGGGTCTGGGAGCGCTAAAATAGGGCGAGCCACGGCTTTGAAGTAAGCGCTACTACTTTGACCAGATGGCGCAGCGGTCCGGCCAGTGTCCCGTGATACAAGGGAATATCGGGGCGACACACTCCGGGCGGGCGGCGCGATATGGCAAATCGAAGCAGGATTCACGCTTATGAGACATCAAACTCAAAACCAGCAATCGCAGCCGCTCGGCCGATCTTGGTGGTCGCGCCTCGCCGCCGGCCTCCTCCCCGGCCTGGTGGCCCTCGGCACGACCACCCTCGTCGCTCAGGAATCGTTCAAACTGACCAAACCTACCCCCGGCGGCATCAACGTCAGCCCGGTGATCACCAACATCGCCGACGGCGACAATGTGGTCGTGAAATGGCTCGGCCTCACGCCGCCCTACAAGCTGCAGCACAAGTCCACCCTCACGGGCGGTGAATGGACCGATGTTTCCGGCCCGACGACGGACACGACGGCGTCTGTGACCAAGCCGGCCGAATCCGGATTCTTCCGCGTGCTGGGTTCCGATCCCGCCTACGTGGGTTCCGATGTCTGCGCCGAGTGCCACAACGTGGCCCCGCAGATGACGCATTCCGGCTGGCTGGACACAGCGCACGCCAAGGCCTTCGACACGCTCAAGAAGATCGGTCAGGACAAGAACTCCTCGTGCCTGCCCTGCCACACGGTCGGTTACAAGGCCGGCGGATATGTGGACATCGGCACCACGCCGCACCTCGCGGGCGTGCAATGCGAAAACTGCCACGGACCCGGCGGCGAGCACGTGGATTGGGCTAGCGGCTCCGCCCTGCCCCCGAAGATCCTGCCGATCACCACGCCCAACGCGATGCTCTGCGGCGGCTGCCACAACGGTTTCCACCACCCGACCTATGACGAATGGAAGACGGCGGGCCATGCCGAGGTGATCGCCTCGGTGGCCTCCGGGTTCATGAACACCAACATCGTGAGCGCCCAGGGCCGCATGAGCTCCTGCGGTTCCTGCCACTCCGGCGCCGTGCGTTTCCAGATGCTGCAGGCCTACAACAAGAATACCGGCAACGCCCGCACGAATGTCGCGTGGCCTTCCGGCATCGAGGCGGCCGAAACCAGCGTCACCTGCGTGACCTGCCACGACACGCACAACACCAAGGTTTATACCAACGTGCTCACGGGCCTGGTTTACACGAACCAGCTCCGCCATCCGCTGACTTCGACCAACAACTTCTCCTACAGCACCGGGGCGACCTTCGCCTCCCAGTTCAATCCGGAGATCAGCCTCTGCGGTCAGTGCCACAATTCCCGCGGCGCCTCGGTGACCAGCAACGGCCGGGCGCCGCACCATTCGCCCCAATACAACATCATGATGGGCAACATTGGGGTCACCGATTCGGTCACGCCGACACAGGGCGCCCACTGGAAGAATCCGCTGCAATGCGTGGGCTGCCATACTCACGGCCACAATGCCGAAGGTGCCACGCCGGAGAATCCCGCCTACACCGGCCATGGTTTCCGCTGGACCGTGCAGGCCTGTCAGGAGTGCCACAAGAGTCCGACCGGCGCGTTCTCGGCGACGAATCTGCTCGCGACCACCCAGGTGGAAATCCGCGGCCTGATCGCCAAGACGAAGACCCTGCTCGACACCTGGGCCACGACGAAGAACACCAATTCCTGGGCCACGCTCTATGGCGCCCTCGGCTGGGAATACGCCACCCCGGGTCAGCTCTCCAACCCGACCGGCAGCAGCTCCCTCAAGGGGCCGACCGACGGTTCCTCGGGCAGCGTGAACATGCAGGCGCAGATCCCGCAGGCCATCCGCGAAGCCCGGTTCAACCTGTATCTCATCGAGCATGACGGCAGCCACGGCATCCACAATGCGCCGTATGCCCGCTATCTGTTGGAAGTCGCGCAAAGAAAGGTGAACGCCGAGTTGGCCAAGTAGCCGGCCCGACGCTTCCCCTGTCAGATAGACGCCCGCAGTCCTCGGATTGCGGGCGTTTTCACTTTCCGGTCGGCCAAGACGGTCAGAAGACGGGGCGGGCGGGCGGGGTCGAACAAGTCCCGAGCGCCCGGTTGACCTCGCGGCCCGGACCTGCTGGCCTCGCGGCGTGGCCAACGCAGAATTGAAGATCGAAGTCCTCACCGCCGGCACCGGCGCCCAGCCGACCCGCGGTTCCACGGTTCAGGTCCATTACACGGGCTGGCTGACCGACGGCACCAAGTTCGACAGCTCGGTGGACCGCAGGGAGCCGTTTGAGTTTGCCCTCGGGCTCGGCCAGGTCATCGCCGGCTGGGATCAAGGGGTCGCCACGATGAAGGTTGGGAGCCGCGTCCGGCTGACGATCCCGCCGCACCTGGCCTATGGCGCCGGCGGCTATCCGGGCGTGATTCCGCCCAACGCCACGCTCGTCTTCGAGGTGGAACTGCTGGCGATCAACTGAGCCGGGCAGCCGAAACTTCCGGCCGCAACCGGAATTGCATAGCCTTCGCGCCATGACACGCCACTGCCATCGCTGCGGCTGGGATTGGACCTACCGCGACCTGCCGGGCCGGAGCGAGACCTGCCCCCAGTGCCGGGCCGACCTGCGGGTCTGCCTGAACTGCCAGAGCTTCGCCCGCAACTACGCCAACCAATGCCGCGACTCCCGGGCGGAACCGGTTCACGACAAGGAATCGGCCAATTTCTGCGAGTATTTCGACTTCATCCGCCGGAACTGGACCGGCGCCAAGGGCAACAGCCGGGAGGACGAGGCCCGCTCCGCCCTCAAGTCGCTGCTCGGCGATTGAGCTGCAGCCGAGACGTCACTTCCCGCCGGCTCCAAGCAGGCTTTCCCGCAGGATCTTCACCGGCGGCGCTCCCTGGCTGAGCAGCCGGTCGTGGAATGATTTCAGGCTGAAGGCTGCACCTTCCTTCGCCTTCACCTCGTCGCGCAGTTTCAGGATCTCCAGCTTGCCCAGCGTGTAGAAGCAGTAGCCGGGATCAAAGGTCCCGCGGATCGCCTCCGAGCGCGCCGGCTGCCGTTCGTAGAAGGCGTTGTCCACGAAGAACTGAGTGGCCTCGTCCACCGTCATGCCCTGGCAGTGCAGCTTCACCGCACAGCACAGCCGGCACAGCCGCAGCAACGCCTCGCTCGACTGCGCCAACTGGTATTTCGCGGCCCGGATCCGGTCGGCGGCCGTGGGCGGATTGGCCATCTTCTCCGGCCCCGCGAAGCCCGCTTCCAGGACCATCTGTTCGGTGTAGTGCGCCCACCCTTCGATGAACGCGTAGCTGCCATACACCTTGGCGGCAGTGGACGCCGGGGAGGCATTCAGCGCCAGGAACTGCACGTAATGGCCCGGATAGGCCTCGTGGATGCTCACCACGTCGGTCGTGTAGTAATTGAAGGCCGTGAGCCACTCCTCCTTCTGCTGCGCGGTCCATTCCGGCTCGGTCGGGGTGACGTAGTAGATCGCCTCGGTGGCCTTGGTCTCGAAAGGCCCCGGGGTGTCCATTGAGGCGAACGACGTGGCCCGGAACGGCGGCAGCGTGGCTTCCACCTTGGCGCGGACTTCGCTCGGAATCGTCACCAACTGCCGGTCCACGATGAACTGCCGGATGGCCTCCAGATTCCGCCGGGTGTCGGGCAGCAGGCTCTCCTCCGTCGGATGTTCCGCCTGCACTTGCTTGAACACCGCCATCGCCGGCCGGGCCGGATCGATCACCCGAGCCGCCGCGGCGAAGCGTTCCTGTTCCGCCTTGAGCTCCCTGAGCCCGAGCTGGAGCACCTCTGCCGGCGTGAGCGAGACCATTTCCGAACGGAGCATCCGGGCAAACCACTCCTCGCCGAGCGCGAACGCATCATTGGCTCCGGGCAACCGGTCGGACTTCAGCCACGCGGCGAATTCCCGCAGCTCCCGCACCGCGCGGGCATTCGCCACCGCGAACTCACCCACCACGTCTCGCCGCTTTGCCCCTTGGGCGACGCCGGCCACATCCTTTTCGAGAAAGGTCGCGGTGCCTTCCGCCATCTGGATGGCGGTTTCCACCCACGGCCGCGGCAGGCTGGCTTCCAGCTGCGTGCGGGCCGCGGAGAACACCTCCGGTGCCCGCTGCAGAATAGCCGTGAGATCGCGCACGCGGTCATCCAGTGGCTTCCAGTCGCGCTTCAGATAGATGCTCACGTCCACCGCACCGACGTAGAACATGGGATTGCGGCGGTCCGCCCGGAAACCGTCGTAACCCATCAGCTCGGTTTCAATCTGCCGGCGCACCAGGGCGAGGTCCCGTCGCAAGTCCGCCGGAGCTGTGGCCAGCGCCGCTTCGGGGAACTGACGTTCAGCCGCCCGGAAGAAGGCCCGTTCATCGGCCGACTGCGCCGCCGTGGGCACGACAAACTGCCCGTCGAACTGATGCCAGCCCAGCGCGACGCCGGTCAGCGGCCGCATCCGGTGATACTCTTGGATGAACCTTTCCGTGGCGACAGTCAGGTTTGTCTCAGCCGGAGGGGTCACACATCCGGCCAGCACGGTCAGAAGTCCGACGGCGGCGAGCTTCACATTCATTGCCTGGCACCCTACTGGCCAGGGTCACCGCAGGGAAACCCGTTATCGCACCGTTCAGTCCGGAGCAACGCAATCCGCGTCATCCCGCTTCCCCTCGCGCCGAAGTTCTGGACACTTCCCGCCCGTGAAGCCGCACTCCCCTTATTTCGCCGCCATTGCCCTGGCCGCCTCCGGCCTGCACGCCGCCGACACCCAGGTGCCGACCACGCTCCTCAAGACCAGCGACCCGAATCTCGAAGTCACCGTCTGGGCGGCGTCGCCCATGCTGCGCAACCCGACGAACCTCGACTTCGACAAGGACGGCCGCATCTGGGTCGCCGAGGGCGTGAACTACCGGAGCCATGCGAAACGCCAGCCAGAAGGCGACCGCATCATGGTGCTGGAAGACACAGACCACGACGGCAAGGCGGACAAGTCGTGGGCCTTCGTGCAGGAACCCTTCCTGCTCGCGCCGATGGGTGTCGCGGTCGTGGACAACAAGGTCATCGTCTCGATGGCGCCGGACATCGTCGTTTACACCGACGTGAACCGCGACCTGAAGTTCGACCCCGCCGTGGACAAGCGCGAGGTGCTGCTCACCGGCTTCAACGCCCGCATCCACGACCACACCATTCACAGCGTTACGGTCGGCCCCGACGGTCAGTGGTATTGGAACTCCGGCAACTGCGGCGCCGTGTTCACCGACAAGTCGGGGAAGACCTTCCGCATCGGCAGCGCCTACGATCCCGGTCAGGCCAACCTCGGCTGGAAACCCACCGAGATCGCCGGCCAGCGCAGCGATGACGGCCATGTGTGGGTCGGCGGCTTCGCGGCGCGGATGAATCCTGACGGCTCGGGCGTCCACATCATCGGCCACAACTTCCGCAACAGCTACGAACAGACCGTCACGTCCTTCGGCGATGTGTTCCAGAACGACAACGACGACCCCCCGGCCTGCCGCACCGCGTTCCTGCTGGAATACGGCAACGCGGGCTTCTGCTCCTTCGACGGCAAACGTTCCTGGGGTGCCGACCGCCGACCCGGTCAGAGCATTCCCACTGCGGAATGGCGCCAGGAAGATCCCGGCACCATGCCCGCCGGCGATGTGTATGGCGGCGGCTCGCCGACCGGCATCGCGTTCTACGAGGACGGCGCGCTCGGGAAGAACTACCGCGGCCTGCTGCTGAGCTGCGAACCCGGCCGCAACGTGGTCTTCGGCTACTTCCCGAAGCCCGACGGCGCGGGCTTCAAGCTGGAGCGCTTCGACTTCATCACCAGCAATCAGGAAGGCGAGTTCGCCGGCACCGACTTCAAGGGCGGTGGCAACGACCGGCGCGACCTGAAGACCATGTTCCGCCCCAGCGACGTGGGCGTGGGCGCGGACGGCGCGATCTACGTGGCCGACTGGTTCGACGCCCGCGTCGGCGGTCATGCGGACTGGGACGACACGACCTCGGGCACCATCTACCGCATCGCCCCGAAGGGCTTCAAACCGAAGGTGGCGAAGGTGGACTTCGACACGCTGGAAGGAGCGCTGGCCGGCCTGAAGAGTCCCGCGGTGAACGTGCGCGGGGCGGCACAGGAAACCATCCGGCGGCATGCTGATCCCATTAACCGGATCACCAAGATGCTAAGAAATGAGGAGGGCTATGTTAAGGCGCGGGCGATTTGGCTGGTGTCCGAGTTTGGCCTCGAAGGGATCAAGCAAGTCGAACTATTAACAAGAGACCAAGAAGCGCAGACCCGCGTGGTCGCCTATCGGGCACTCCGGCGTAAACTTCACCCGGGGTTCGACGTCAAATGGCCGGTCCAAGATTGGTCCACAACAGCAGGTTTCTTGAAAGTTTCATCTCGGCTTGCCAGCGATTCCTCCGCTGCTGTCCGCCGGGAGGTGGCCCTCGCAATGCGAGATCAACCACTTGATCATTCAAGTGAGATTCTTCTCAAGCTCGCCCAAGGCTTCGACGGCCAGGACCGCACCTATCTCGAAGCCTGGGGCACCGGCGCGACCGGCAAGGAATCGCACGTTTACGACGCCACAAAGGCCAAGCTCGGCCACGCCGATCCGCTGAAGTGGTCCAACCAGTTCGCCTGGCTCGCTTGGCGCCTTCACCCGGCGCAGAGCGTTGCCGATTTCAAGGTCCGCGCCTTGTCCGCCGCGCTCGACGACGCAAACCGCAAGCGCGCGTTGACCGCCATCGGCTACAACGCCACGCAGGAAGCCGCGGACGCCATGCTCGAAGTCGCCGCCAAGACCGACAAGACCGTGAAGGCCGAGGCCCTCTGGTGGCTGCTCAATCGCAAGGATTCTTCCTGGAAAGACTTCGGCGTGAACGCCGCCCTCAAGGCCCGCGGCATCTACGATCCCGATGCCGTGGAACTGACCGAAGCGCTCATCCCGGCCGCCGAGGCGCCGAAGTTCACCGTCGCCGACGTGCTGGCGCTGCGGGGTGACGTGAAGCGCGGCGGCGAGAAGTTCGCCAGCGTTTGCTCCAGTTGCCACCGCGTGGGCGATCTCGGCACCGAATACGCCCCGAACCTGACCGGCTGGGCAAAACGGCAGACCACCGAGGTCTTCGTGAACTCGGTGATCAATCCCAGCGCCGACATCGCGCAGGGTTTCAACGGCTCGCTGCTCAAGCTCAAGAACGGCGGCGAGATCCACGGTCTGGTGCTCTCCGAAGGCGACCCGCTCATCGTGCAGTCCGCCGGCGGCCTCACCCAGACCGTGCCGCGCAAGCAACTCGCCGACCGCAAGGGTCTCGGCCGTTCGCTCATGCTCAGCGCCGACCAGCTCGGCCTCACCGCCCAGGACGTCGCCGATCTGGCCGCGTGGCTGAAGACGAAGTAACACGCCCTGCGCTCGCAAACGGTGTTTGAGTTTTCTAAACTGCAAGTTTAGAAAACTCAAATGCGCCACGTTCCGAGAAAGCTGGAGGCCGCGGTGCTCACCGCGGCCCGGAACTTTCCCGCCGTGGTCCTCACCGGGCCGCGGCGTTCGGGCAAAACCTGGCTGCTGAAGCAGCTCTTTCCCAAGGCGAGCTACCACCTGTTCGAGGACCCCGACGTCATCGCCCGCTTCCGCAGCGATCCGCAGGGCTTCCTCGACGGCCTGCGGCTGCCGGCGGTCCTGGACGAAATCCAGAACACCCCGGAGGTGTTCAACTACGTCCGCAGCCGCATTGACCGGGAGCCGCGCCGGGCCGGCCGCTGGTTCCTCACGGGCTCGCAGGAGTCCGGCCTGATGGGCAATGTGACCGAGTCCATGGCGGGCCGCGCCGCGGTGATGCAACTGCTGCCGCTCTCGGCCGCCGAATCGCCCAAGGCGACGCTGCTGCGCGGCGGTTACCCGGAGGTCGTGGCCCGCCCCAAGGCGGCGCGGCTGTGGTTCAGTTCCTATCTCCAGACCTACCTGGAGCGCGATGTCCGGCAGGTCAGCTCGGTGCAGGATCTGGCCCTGTTCCGGCGCTTCTTCGCGCTGGTCGCCAGCCGTCACGGCCAGGTGCTGAACAAATCCGATCTCGCCGCGCCCCTGGGCATGAGCGTCCCGGGCATCGGCCGCTGGCTCGACATCCTGGAAGCTACGGCGCAAATCCTGATCGTGCCGCCGTATTTCGAGAACCTCGGCAAGCGTCTCATCAAGTCGCCCAAGGTTTACCTCTCGGACTCCGGGCTCGCGTGCCACCTGCTGGGAATTGAGTCGGAGGCTGAGCTCGAGAAGTCGCCCTTCCTCGGCGCGCTGTTCGAGGGGTTCATCGCCGCCGAAATCGTGAAGGCCCAGATCAATACCGGCGGCCGGCGCGAGCTGTATTACTTTCGCGACCAGCAGGGACTGGAAGTGGACTTCGTGGTGCCCGGCCGGAACGCCTCGGTCACGTTGGTCGAGGCCAAGTCCTCGCGCACGGTAACGCCGGACATGGCCGCGCCCATGCAACGGCTGGCGGCCGCATGGATGAAGCGGCCGGACAAACGCGGTGGAATCCGGCGCGTGCTGGTGCATCGCCCGGCCCGCGGCGGCACAAAATCCCAGGCACTCACGCCGGAGGTGAAGGCCATGTCCTGGCAGGAATTCGTTTCCGCTGACCTGTGAAGGCGGAGCCTTCGCCAACGCGCTGGAGGATGGTGGAGAGCAGAGCCGGGGAAGGATCTTCGGGCCGATGGAAATCCGGGATGCGCCCAGTCGATTGGGACGCATCTTTTCCTCTTGGTTGGCTGGTGGGGCGAGACTTGGGTGAGCCCGGTTTCTGGCGAAGCGAGGCGAACGGGGTGAGCGCCTTCCGCGGGGAAGCTCGCTGTGCTCGCGCCGGCTGTGCCGGCAAAGTGGGCTCGACGGAGTCTCGCCCCGCCGGGCCGCCGGCTCTCCCCCAACCCACAGCCCGGAGTCGCCACGGTGAAAGGATGCGCCCGGCCAAGTGGGGATTCCGAGAATTCACTTGCCCCCATTTCGCTGGTCGCCAAACCTCAAAAAACTCCCATGAGTGCCTGCTTCCGACACTGGCGTATTGGGCTGGCGGTGCTCACATTCTTGGTCCTTGGCCGGGCGGCGGCGCTGGCAAGCCCTGCATTGGAGTTCCTTGCCGTGACCCTGCCCGAAGGACCGCAGGTGGTGCTGGAGTCCGATGCCACCGCGGGAGAGGGGGGACCCGGCCGGCATCGGGTGCGGGTCGCGACCGCAGTGCGGGCCACGTTCGAGACCCCATTCGATGGTGCCGATTTAGCGTGGGATGTGCAGCTGCTCAATGCGGCCGGAACGCCGGTGGCATTGCACCGCCCTGACGGCTCCACCGGAACCTCGGTGCCGTTTACGGAAACCTTGGCCTACACCGGACCTGCGGACCTGTTCGACCTGTTCAAGACCGTGACCGTGGAGCGGACTTGGGGAGTCTGGCCGGCCGAGGCGCTTTCGCCTCAGGATACCTATTCCGCCAGGGTGACGCTGCGGCGAAACGGTGACGAGGTGGCGGCACTGGGCTCAGAAGCCCGAGTCTTCTGGCATTTTCGCAACCCTGCCCCCGGCGACGCCGCTTGGAACGTGCTGGCCCGGGTAGTCTCGGTGGATTGGCTGTTTCGTTCCCGGGTGAGCGCCACCGACGGACTCGACCAGTGGAGTTTCCGGGCCCGGGCCGAAGTGCGCCGGTGGGACGAATTCACGGGCGCCGCGGCGGCCGCGGAGGTGCCGCTGGTTTGGGAATGGACGCTGACCGACCCGGTCACGCGGACCGAGATTCCGCTGGGCACCACCAGCGCCTCCGTGAGCCGCACCGTGGCCTCGTGGAACACCGGCGAAGCGGGTGAGCGGATTCCCGAGACGAGTCTGGTTCTCCTGGAAAAACAGTTGGACCCAACGGCGCTGACCGCGCTGCCGGGGATCGCCGAGTATCAGCTGACCGTGAACCTGCGGATGGCCACGGAGCCAGAGGCGGAACCGGCCTTCGCCGGTCAGGGCAGCGTCACCGGTTCGCTGCTGTCGCTCTCGGGCCGCCTGTTCTTCAACCAGGTCGAAACTCGGCTACGTGGCTTGCCCGGCGGATGGAACCTGGCCGGGACGTTGCCGCCAGAGCAGCTTCCACTGCTGGCCTTTGAACTGCCCGATCAGGGTCGCGCCTACCTGCCGCGGACAACGCCGGTGCCATTGCCGGCGACGGCGCTTCAGGCGGCCATCCTGCCCCATGGGGATCTCAAGGTCACTGGCGGCGAAGTGCTGTTGGAAACCGCCACGGTTCCGGGCGTTGCCGCGGGCATCCGGTTTACCGTCAGCGGGGCCAAGCTCGATGCCAGCGGGGCGCGCGGCGAGGTGACGTTGATGTTTCCGGCCGGGTTCGGCCTGCGGGCGGACGCTTCGTCCCTGGACCTGTTTGATTCGTATCCGTTCCCGGAGTCGCCGTTGGATGGGAATCTCCGTCCGCTGAACCGGATCATCCCGGGCCCGCTGCTCGTGGCCGAAGAATCGCTGCCGTGGTGGTTCGGGGTCTCCAGCCTGCTGTGGCGGGTGGAACAGGGCGAAATTGTCGGCGCGTCGGACGGCCGGCTGATCTACGTGCGGGAGGAGCAAGTGGCGGAATCGGAGAGCTTTGAGGGTGCCATCCCCGCCGCCGGACCGTGGCGGCGGCCCTCGAATGAACGGCTGTTGCGCCGCGCCAAACTGGCGGCGGGTGAATCGGTGGTGGTGACGGCCGATCCCGAATCCGGGGCAGCGCAGATGAGCTGCGTGGGCACGCTGGACCCGGACGGCTATGCACCCCACTTCCCGGCGGGAACCTACGTGGCCTGGACCCAGCCCAGCACCTTTGCGCTGGACCACGGGAGGTTCGTGCCCAACTCCAGCCAACTGGCCGGCGTGGCCCCCGTGGGCGTGCAGTTTGAGCAGGGCTGCCCCGAGGGTGGCTGCCCCGGCGGGACAGGACTCGGTTCACTGACGTTCAGTCCGGCCGGCGCCAAGCTCGTGATCGGACCAGAAGGCGGGTTGTTCGGAGAAGGCAGCCTCAACGACTCGCCGCGGTGGGGGCGTTTTGAGAATCCCGAGGGTCAACCGGCGTTCGCACATCAGGCCGGCCCCTTCGCAGGCGGGGTGTTCCATGTGCCGGGACCGTTCTTGGAACGGCCACCCTCGGCCTCATATCCGCAGGACCAGCGCGCCGCCGCCAGCCTGCTGCGGGGTGTGGGAACATCCGCCACATTCCTCACCGGACCCGAGGTGGAATGGCCGCTCACCACCGATTATGAGCACGGCGCGGCCAACTATGCCGGCCTCAACCTGCGGCCGGACGCGCAGGTGCAGGGCACGAGCACGCTCGGAGGCCAGCCGTTGCCCGCCTATGGTCTCACCAGCCACAGCCGACACTATGTGCGGCGCAGCGGAGTGACCGGCGTCCAGCAGGCGGCAGGCGGGCAGATTCCGCCGGGCGGAACGCTGTATGGTTACCCGGTCACGTTGGACGCATTCGGTTTCAGCTTCCTGGATGGGGCTCCCCAAAAGTCGGTCACCGCCGGGGGACTGAGCGTTCCCTACCCGAGCGGCTTCACGGTGCCGTTCGAGGAATTGGTGCTCACCTGCAATGGAGGTCTGGCCTCCGCCCGCCTGCCGGAGACGGTTGGCGAACTGCCGCTGGCGTATTGGAACGCCAAGATCAAACCGCTCGCGGTTTCGTTCACCACCGCGAACGGATGCTCGCCCGGCGCGGCGCGGCTGGTGCTGGACGTCGAAGTCCGCGGCAGTCACGTCACCGAGCCTTTCCACGGCCAGCTGGGCTTCAAGCCCGACGGCAACCTCCTGACCCGGGCCGATGGCGGGAAAATCGACTCGCGGCTGACCGGCCCGAACCAAATCACGCTCCGGGGGCCGGCAGCGGAGAGTTACCGGCTTACGCTCTCGACTCCGGCGTATTTCAACAACTGGCAAGCGGACCCGCAGCCGCCCGGCGGTTCGTTTGGCTTCCTGACTTTTGCCGGCCGGCTGGACGTGGCCTTCTTCGAGGATCTGCTGGTTCAGGTGCAGACTTCGGCGAAGGCCGACGACACGGTGTCACCAATCCATCTGATTGGCGGCTGGCCCGGGCAGGGCTGGAAGGAAGGGACGCGTAGCTATTTCAACGATCCGGCGGGCTTTGACTTGGCCAACCATGGTTTCCCGAAAGCCCAGGGCATCGGCCTGGCTGCGTATCGCAATTCGGCCGCGAACCCGCAGTTTTCCCCGCGCGCCCGGCGCCGCTGGCTCGACCTGCTCCAGTTCGACTATCCGCTGGCGTGGCAGCCGGTGCTGCGAAGTTTCCGCTCGGCCGCACCGAGCCAAGCCGAACTCGTGGTGCTCAAGGCACAGCACCAGGTGAAGCACCTGAGCCCGGGGATCGCCGACCTCACCTTCGGCCTTGAAGCGGGCCTGCCCAAGATCAGCCTGACCGAGCTGGGCTACAACGCGCTGAATGCCGCCACCGGCGTCGAGGCGGCGGTCAAACAGGCACTGGGCGACGCCGCGCACGCACAGCTTCTCAAGGGACTGCAAGGACTCTCCCGCCTTTTGGGTCCGCAGATGAACGGCCTGCTGGCGCCCGCGGTGGATGCCACGTTGCCCGACGCGGCGCTCGACGCGGCCCTGGCCGACCTGAAGGCCATCGCGGGCAACGGCGCCGCCGCGCAGGTCGCGGCCGAAGCCCGGCTCACCGCACTCTTCAGCCCCGTCGGCGGCCGGATCCGCAATGCCGCCGCCAACCTGCCCGGAGCGGAACTGCCCGGCCTGCTGACCGCCGAACTGAACCGCGGCATCGCCGCGGTGGACGTGATGCTCGGCGTGGTGGGCAAGGTCGGCGACTCCTATCCCAAACTCGAACAGTTGGCCGAGGCGCTGGCGACCACGCAGCAGCCGGGCAGCTCGGCGCAGCTGAACAATCTGGCCGAGCAGATCAAACAGGTCGGCCAGGCCTTTGATGCGGCCCGCCTCTCGCTCGAACAGGTGCGGGCCGCGCTGGTGCAGGTGCGCAGCGGACTGGATGCCGCCGGCGAGTTCCGCGGCGAATTGAACGCCCAGCTTCAAGCCCTGGGCGGCGTGCTGGACGGGGCCGTCGCCCTCGCCCGGCAGGACGTGCAGGGCGTGCTGCTCAAGCAGGGCCTGCCGGGGCAGTTTGCGGTGCGGGAATATTCTCCAGACCAGTTCCGCACCCTGCTCCGCCAACGCGTCCGGGAGCGGCTTGGCGGCACCGCCTTCGCCACCGCCGTGCAGGTCCCGCTCAAGCAGCGGGTCTATGACCTCGACGCTTCCCTGCGGCTTGCCCTCGACAACGTCTTCCAGCAGGTCAACTCGGTCTTGGCCACTGCCCTGAAATCCGCGCTGGCCGGAGTCGAAGAGGCCTTCCAGCCCGCCTTGGGCGGCGTGAGTCGAATGGCCACCGCCCAGGCCTCGGGGCACGCGCACATCGCCGGGGACACGCTCAAGGAACTGCGGGTGGATGCGAAGGTCCAGATTCCGACGCCCGAGCCGATGGAGTTGGGCGGGTTCTTCCAGTTTCGCGAGCTGACCAGCAGCGGTCCGGGCGGGGAATGCTTCGCGCCCGGCCAGATGGTCAACGAGGTGACCTTTGGCGCGGTCAAGGTGCCGGTAAGCAAGTGGCTGGGAATTCCCCACCTCGTGGCCGACGTGACGACGAAATTCTCGCTGCAGCGGGAACCGAAGGTGTTGCCGCTGGGTCTGGGCGGCAGCGTGCGGCTGTATGGGGACATGAACCTCTACGGCATGGTGACCCCCGAGCTGAACGCCGTGTTTGCGCTCGGATTTCAGGAATGTCACCTGGCCGGCTTCGGCAAGATGAACGGCCTGGGCGGCGCCGGCGCGGTCGAGGCCGGGTTCTTCTTCGGCCGGGCCTGTTCGCTGGCACCGCTGCAGAAGTTCGATGCCGAGGCGCCCGCGCTGCTCGGCCAGATGCCGTCCTCGGCGTTCACGGGCACCTATTTCAAGGTCGTCGGCTGGAATGGCGTGCCGGATCTGGGCTGCGTTTTCCGGGTGCGGACCGAGTATGGAATGCGGGCCTACCTGCGGACCGCACCGGCCCCGGCGCTGGCAGGCGCCGCCCTGCACGGCAATGTGTCGGGGGACCTGCTCTGCCTGCTCAGCGCCAAGGGCGAAGCGAAGCTCCTCGGTGCCGTCAGCCCTGACACCGGCCTGAATCTGGCGGGATCCGCCACTTTGGGTGGGAAGGTGGGCTATTGCCCGCTCTGCAAGAAATTCTCCAAAACGGTCGGGCTGGGATTCCAGAGCCAGACCGGCAAATGGACGGTGAACTTCTGAGCCCATGGACAGCAATCGCCAGCAAAGGAATGGAGCCTCAGACCAACGGCGTGCGTCGCCTTGGGTGTCATCAGGGCGCGTCCGGCCAGCGGTCAGGCTGTTGCTCCTGGTGCTGCTACTGACCTGTGGCCGGACGGCCTCCGGGCTGGCGCAGCCCGTGACCCAAGCCCTGGTCACCGTGGGAACCGTTGCCCATGATGGATTGGCCCAACCCTGGGCCTACCTGGTCTGGGACCGGCTGGACGAGGCAACTGCCGCCGGCCCCGGCGCGGCGGTGCCAGTGTATGCGGTCTATCGTAAACCCGGCCCTGCCCAAGGGCCTGGCAGCTACCATCTGGAGTCAATCGTTTCCCGACTGACGGATCCGGCGCTGGTCGGGTTGGCGCTTCAGCGGGCCGTCCATCTGGGTCAGGACACCAACGAACTCCGCTCCACCCTGGGCAACCTGTTCCACCTGCCGGCGGACCTGCCGCTCACGCAGGCCATCGTGGCCTCGTTGCAGCTTCCGGGGAATGCCGGTTCGACGGTTGGTGCCCTCGGCCGGGCGCACCCGGCAATCCAACTCTCCCTCGGCCAGGCTTGGGCGGGACCACTGCCCGAGCTCAGCACCTTTGAACTGCGGGCCTACGACCCCGCCAAGCAACAGTCCTACGCCGTAGTCGGTCGCATCACCTTGGACCCGGACAATCCGCCCCAATTGGCGGCCCCCGATCAGCCGACGGAATTGCCGGACCCGGCCGTGACCGGTCACCGCAGCGTAAAGCTCCGCTGGGGTGTGCCGCCGGCACTGGCCCAGACCGGCCTGCTGCTGAACGGATTCGCCGTGTATCGGATTGAGCGGAGCCTGGCCGAAGCGCAGGGATTCCATTCAACACCCCCCTCGGCGACACAGCTGCTGGCGTTGGTGCTGGCCAACGGCGAGCACGCGCGGCGAATCAACCAAGTGCCCCTCGTTCCGCCGGAACTGCTTCCGCCCGCAGCCGCCGGCAATCCCGCCATCGAGCCAGGCCTGTCCTACTTCATCGATGACTTCACCCGCGCCGGCACAGGTGCCGCCCTGCTGGACGGTGTGGAATTCTACTACTTCGTGGCCGGACTTGACCTGCTGGGCCGGCCCGGGGCGCCTTCGCCCGGGCGGTTGGTGAAGGTCTGCGACCGTGATCGCCCGCAAATCGTAGGCGGCGTCCGGGTCTTGAATGACCACGTTTGGACTGCCGCGGGCAGCCGTCAGGCGCTGCGGGTGGTTTGGGAACAGCCGGCGCCCAACGGTCGTCCACGGCGTTACTGGGTCCACCGGGCGGCCAGTGCCGAGGCATTGCGGGCCCCGCCGGAGAGCCTGCTCCCGTTCCGGATTGGCCCGGCCACCCCGGCTGCAGCCGGCTCGGCGGAACTAGGACAGTTGGACGACGGAACCGGCGCTCCGACGACGGGCGCCAATCTGGGGGAAACGTTCTGGTATTCCGTCGTGGTCGAGGAAGAGGGTGCCTGCGGACCGCTTTGGTCGCACGCCAGCCCGCCGGTCTTTGGTGTCCTGCGCGACCGGGAGGGACCGGCCGCACCCGAGGGGTTCGTGGAGCTCAACTGCCCCCGGCCTGCCCTCTCCTGGGACGGCAATCCGACCGCGGAATATCGGCCCGATGGCCGCACCCCGCCCGACACGGAAGCAGGCGTCCACTGGTATCAGCTCATGGTCACGGCGCCCGCTGATGCCGCGCAATGGGTCGAGTTCTTCGTGCTCACGCCGAATCCGCTGGCCAACCAGTCGAGTCCCGACCGCCTGTTTCTGAGCGAGACCCGCGCCGACAAGGTCGGGGGTGATCTCGCGGACGACCCGGTGCTGGCCGCGGCCAACCTGCCGGCGCTGCGATTTCTGGGCCGGCACTCCTGGCCGGACGGCGCGGACCGGCTTGAGGTCGCGTTTCGCCAACGGGAGGTTCCGGGTGGAGCCGGCGCCAACGCGGTCCGCTTTTTCGCCCGCTGGGGCGGTCGCAACGGGCGGGTGTCCGTGGCGGCGACTACCGAGGATGTCCGCGTGCCTTCGCCTGCGACGGCCCGCGCAGTGAAGTTCGCAGCGAGTTGGGAGGCCAACGTCGTGCGGTTGACCGAGGGCGCGACTGAGACCACGTGCGCCCACCCGCCCGGTGCCGGGGGCATCCGGCTCCAGTTCGGGCTCGCGCCCAAGACTGCGGAATACCGGCTCTATCGCTCAGTGGACGGGGCCGAGCCAACGTTGTTGGGACAGGGTGTGGCGTCCTACGCCGCCGGGGCGAAGATTGAATTCACCGATGACGAATTGCCTGCACATGGAGCGCAGGTGGGCTACTTCGTCCAGTTGCTTGATGCGCAGGGCAATGCCAGCCCCTTCGTCAAACTGGGCCAGGCGCCGACGCTCGGGCTGCTCATGCCGCCCGCTCCCAAGGTCTACCCGGCAGCGCAGGGACCAACGGGCACCGAATTGACCTGGTATTGCGCTCCGGCCGGCGTGGAGCGGTTTGAAATCGAACTTGGATGCTGGCCGCCCACCGATTTCACCAAACCCGCGGGCTCGTTGAGCGACAACCTGGCGCCGGCCGGCAATCTGGCATTCGCGGGCCTTGTGAACGGTCTGGCCCGCTACGTGGACATGCGCGTCTTCCGCACGGCCGGGGTCGCCGCCAGCGGCGGAGGTCCGCTGTTTCAACTGCCGGTCACCTTGCCCTTCGGTCGCGAGTGGTATTTCCGCGTCCGCGCCCTCGGTATCAATGGACAGGCCGGACCCGCGAGCGAGCTGGTTTCGTTCGCGAAGTCGCCGGCCCTGATCAAGCTTGCGGGGCCGCAGGTGCCATGGCCGGCCCGCCCCGAACCGCCAGTGCGGCTCAATTTCCATCCCGACCTCCAGGGGGCACGTCTGCCTGACGCCGTGTTTCCCGGGCTGGGTGTCCGGATCGGCCGCGTGGTGGTGGACCGCACCAAAACCACCCGCGCCAACGGATTGCCCGGGCTGGCAATCGGCAGCCGGGTAGCAGCCCTGCCGGGCGTGATCACCGCCGAGGAAATGCTGTTCCACGGGTCGGATGGGCGTTCACTTCTCCCCTTTGTGCTCTATCGCCAACAGCAGCGGTTGAACGACGCGGATGCCGGCGTTTCGCCCAAAGTCGTCCAAGTCAGCCCGCTGGTGGAAAAACTCCAGATCCTGCAGGGCGAACATGAGCTGGCCGGCCCCACCACCATCCTGGCCGACCCGTTTCTTCGGGGCGTGGTGGAGGAACTGGCCGGCGAAAGCGCGGTGGTCGCCCTTTACTTCCTCGACACCCAGCCGGCCCGGCGTCTGTCCTCGTATCGCTACAATTTCCTCCGCTTCAAAGCCAATGGCGAAGTGGACGACGTGGTGCCCGTCGGACCGGTGCTCAACGACGTGCCGAAAACCGGAGGAGGAGGTCCCGGATGAACTTCAACCCCCTTCGCACGCTGGCGCTGGCCGGCGTCGCCCTTGGCACCGCGGCACGCGGGCTGGCCGTGGGCCCGTTGCCGGGAGTTACTCCGCAGGAGATTTTTCTGGCGGCCGACTGGAATGACGATGGCCGGGAGGATTTGGCCATCGTGGACCGGCCCACCGGTCTCATCCGCTTGGGCCTAGTCTCGGCGGACGGCTCCGTATCCTGGGGCGACCCGTTCAGTTCCGGCCTGAAGGATGTCACCGGGGCGGCACCTGTGCAGATTGCCGGAAGTCCACCGGAACTCGCCTTGGCCTCGCCGACGTTTAACCGGGTGAACCTCGTCCATCCCGGCGATGGCGGTTTCCGTGAAGTGTTCCCAGCGGGCATTCAGCCGGGTGTTGTGGCGGGCGTCGGCAATCTGCTATGGGTAGCCAGCGACGGTAACGGCGGCCCGCAGCCCCACGCCCTCGAGAGAATCGGACCGAGCGGGGCCGGCTTTGAAACCACCTTCCTGGACCGGCGTGACCGGGTTACCCGGCAGCTCTCATCCTCGCCCATGGAGACCGGTCAGGCGCCACTCGTCTGGCAACTCGAGGCCAACGGCGCCGAAACCCGGCTGCGCGTGCTGGGGGCCGGCGGACCGATTCCGGTCGAGCTGCTGTCCGCCCAGGTGACCGGGTCGGCCGACCGGTTTGCCGTTGGATTCCGTCCCGGAGACACGCTGGCGTCCGTCGTGCTATTCGGTCCGCTTGAGTCCGCGCTCACCGTGAAGCCGACGACCGGGGCGTCACCCGTGTTCGGTTTGGGGGCTCCCTTGACGACCGCCTTGCCGGGCCCGGCGGGACAGGTGCTATGGGCCGGTGCCGACGTGCTGGCGCTGGCAGCGGACGGCTCGGCCGCCTGGCAGTTGAAGTTCAATGGGGCAGGCGCCCTCGAATTGGCTGGCTCGCTCCTGCCCGCCGACGGCAGCCGCTTCTCAGGCGGCCGCCTGGACGGCGAGGGACTCCAGTTGCTCCACCGGCCGGCAGCTGGCGGCTTCAGCACCGGTCTGACCCGCTATCAGCGAAATGGAGCCGCTTGGACCCCCACCGGCACCACCGCGCTGCCCGACCTGCATCCGCTGCTGGGCACCGCCAACGTGTTCCTGTTCGACGGCGAACCGTTTACCGATCCGAACGCACAGCTGCTGCGTTCGTTTGCGCTGGGCGCCTGGACCTCCGACTTGCGGCTCGGCGAAGACTCTTCCGTCGGCGTCGAGACATTTTCCAGTGCTGGCCTGGGAGCACCCGGACGGCGGGCGTTACCGGGACCGACGCCCGAGGCCGGATTCGGCCTCTCCAACCAGGAACAGCCGCACGTTTCCCTGTTTTCGTTCGCCCCGCCTTTCACCACGGCGCTCCCGGCACCCGAACCCACTCCGGGTCCGGGGAGTTTCGTCTCCCCGATTCAAGTCACCTTTGCCGTTCCGACGGGGGCCACGGTGCTGTTCCGCCGCGCTCCGACGGACCCTTGGACCACGTATTCGGCTCCGGTTTCCGTTCCGGCCACCGCCACACTGTGGTGGTTTCAGCGGGAGGGCAGCGTGCAGTCGCCGGTCCGGATGGGGACGTTCACGATCACCACGCCGCCCGCGGCGCTGGATTCGGATGGGGACGGCGTGTCGGATGCCGTGGAAGCGGCGCTTGGCCTGGATCCGGTGACCAGCGGGCCTGACAGCGATGGTGACGGTGCTACCGACGCGCAGGAAGTCGCCGCCCAAACCAGCCCCACCGATCCACTGAGCCGCCCCGAGCCCGGTTCGGTCGCGGAACCCGACCTTGCATTCAGCCTCGATCCGCGCGGTGTGGACGGCTCCAGCAGTCCACCCGATGAAGTGCGGACGGCGGCGGCCGGCACTGTTCTGACCGCGTGGCTGCCTTCCGGAACCACCCGGGCGACCGTGGTCCAGAGCCATGCCCCCCCAACGCCAACCAGTGCCAGCGAAGTAAGAAAGGATTGGGGATTTCTGGTGGCGAGCACTCCGTCCATTTTCCCGCTGGTGCCGCCGGCTGGGCCCCGGAATCCCGATGCGTCTAACCTGCTCCGGGGGCGGGAACTGCTCGCCCTCCTGCCCTTGCCCGCCGGAAGCGGTTTCGCCTCCGGTGACTTGGGCACCAGGACACTTTCTGCGGAAAGCACGCTGGCGACCGCCGTTTTCGAGGCCCGCCTAGAAGCCCTCCTGCAAGCCCGCCTGGACCGGGCTCCCGATAGCCTCACGCTGGTGCCCGCCCGGCCCGGCGAAGGCTCCCGGTCGCCATTGACCTTGGGTGACCTGGCGGCCTTGCGTGCAGGCGGACCCGGTGTGGCCGGCGTGGATTTGGAGGCGTTGTTGTCGGATGCCTTGGACGACACCGCCTCACTGGCCTGGGCTCCGGTCCGCGCCTTTGCTCGGGCCGTATTCCGGGCCAGCAGCCTTGACCGGGAAGCAGGCGCTGAAGCCCTGCCTTTGCCGTTCGACATTTTGCGCCGTTTCGTCCGGGGTCGCGAACCGGACGCCGCAGTCGTCGCGTCCTTGCGCCTCAATCCAGCCGAAATCAACGCGGCCCAGGCGCTGGTGACGGCGCCCAAGCCCGCGCCCGCGCGACCCATCGTCAACTTCGTGGGCTTGGTGGCCGGGGGCGGTGACGATGGCTGCCCCCGGGTCCGCCGATCAACCGACGGCGTGGCATTTGCGCTTGGCGGACCGCTGGCCCCAGCCGTGGCTGGGGCCGGTCTAGACACGCGAATCGAGCTGACCGCCTACGCTGACGCCCTGGTCCCGTGCGAGGCGCCCGCGCTGGAGCCGATCATTTTTTCCGTGCTATCCCCGGACCCGGTTCCGCCCAACGATGCCAACGGCAACCAGATTCCTGATTCCTGGGAACTCGCGCTCGCGGGCAGCGCCGGCGGTGTGCTGGGTGATCCAGACGCCGATCAGGTCTCCAACCGCGCCGAGCTCGAAGCCGGCACCGATCCCTTCGACGGCGCCAGCAAGCCTGCCGCTCCGGTGGCGACTCAGGTGCTGATCCCACCCACGGGCGGATCCGTGCTGGCCGGCCGGCCGTTCACCTTGCGGGTGTTGGCGGACGGAGCCCTGCCGTTGGCGTTCCAATGGGAACGCAACGGAGTGGCACTTCCCGGCCGCACCGCCCCGGAACTGGTCATTGCCTCCGTCACGCCCGGTGATGCGGGCCAGTATCGCGTGCGGGTTTCCGGCGCGGGCGGTGCCGTGACGAGCGCGCCAGTCAGCTTGACCGTGCTGCAAGCCAACCGTCCGCCAACCTTTGCCCCGTTGCCCCTCGTTACTAACGTTCCCGAGGTGGCGAGCTGGACGCTGCAGTTGACGGCGACCGATCCCGACGAAGGGCAGTCGGTAAGCCTGGCGTTGCTGGCCGCCCCGGAGGGCCTCACGTTGGACGCGGCGGTCAACCGCCTTCGGTGGCAGCCCACCGAAGGCCAGGGACCGTCCACCAACCGGGTGCTTGTGGTCGCCACCGACAACGCCACCCCGCCGGCCGCCACCACCAACGAGTTGACGATCGTGGTTCTCGAAGTGAATCGCCCGCCTGAGTGGACGCCGCCCAGTCGCTCTACCGTGGCCGAGGGAACGGAGCTGCGGATGCCGGTTACGCCCACGGATGCGGATTTGCCTCCGCAGAGTTTGGCACTGAGCCTTGTCTCGGCCCCGGCGGGAGCCCAGCTCGCATCTGGACAGCTTGCCTGGACGCCGTCAGAGGCCCAAGCGCCGTCCACCAACCGTGTCAGCATCCGCATCAGCGACGGTGTCGTTACGGTCACCAATGAATTCCTCGTGGTGGCAACGGAAGTGAACCTGGCGCCGGAGCTGGCCCCGGTGACCGATCGCGTCCTGCTCGCGGGGGAAGCCCTCGGGTTCAACTTGATCGCCACCGACGCTGACCTGCCTCCCCAGCACCTCGCCTACGCACTCGTTTCCGGACCCTCCGGAATGGTGGTCAATCCAGACTCCGGTGCCGTGCTTTGGTCCGTGCCCGCCAATGCGGCTTCAGGAACCTACCCGGTCACGGTCCAGGTGAGCGATGATGGCGAACCATCGCGCCTCGCCGAACGCACCTTCAGAGTCACCGTGAACCCCAGCAATCGGCCGCCGCTGCGGGTGCGGTTCTCGATGGCGGGTGCCAGACTGCGCCTCGAATGGGATTCCCTCGGGGGCGACCGCTTCCGCATTGAACGCCAAGCCACCCTCGGCACCAGCCCTTGGGAATCCATCTGGACCGGAACTGCCACCGGCGCCACCACCGTGGCCGACGTGGAACTGCCGTTGGGTGCAGGCTTCTTCCGGCTGGTGCGGATAGAATGAACACAGCCAGCTTCCGGAAGTCGCTCTTTCGTTTGAAATTAACCTGGCCAGGCCCATTTCTTCGGTTGTGCAGCTTCGCCTTAGCTTTGGCGCATTGGCCATCAGGTCAGGCTTCGACGGTGACCGGTTGGCCGGCGTGGCGCGGGCCCGCGGCGAACGGCACTTCGCCGGACGCCACGCCGCCCCTCACCTGGAGCGAGACGAACCATGTCCGGTGGAAGCTGGCCCTGCCGGGCCAGGGGCACGCCTCCCCCATCATCGTGGGCGACCGGGTGGTCGTGCTCGTTGCGGCGCCTTTCGGTGACGCCCAGCCAGCCGTCCATGATTCGGCGCCGGGCGTGCACGACAGCGTGCCGGTCACGCACCGGCACCGGTATTCCGTGCTGGCGGTGAGCCGCGCTGCCGGCCGCGTCCTGTGGCAGACACCAGTGCGCGAGGATTGGCCGCACGAGGGTGGGCACACGACCGGCAGCCAGATCTCCGGTTCGCCGGTCACCGACGGCCAGTTCATCTACGCCAACTTCGGTTCGCGCGGCCTGTTCTGCCTCGACACCAATGGCGCCATCCGTTGGCAGAAGGACCTCGGCCGGATGCAGACGCTGCACGCGCATGGCGAAGGCAGTTCGCCCGTGCTGCATGGCGAACTGCTGCTCGTGAACTGGGATCACGAGGGCGACTCCTTCCTTTACGCGTTGGACAAGCGCACCGGTGAAACGCGCTGGAAAGTCGCCCGCGACGAGAAGACCTCCTGGTCCACGCCCCTGCTGGTCGAACAGGACGGCCGGCCGCAGCTCGTCGTCAGCGCCACCCAGCGCATCCGCAGCTACGACCCGGCGGACGGCACCCTGCTGTGGGAATGCGCCGGGTTGACGGACAACGTGGTCGCCTCGCCGGTGTTCCACCGGGGACTCGTGATCGCCGGCAACAGCTATTACATGCAGTCCATGCTGGCGATCCGTCTGGCCGGCGCGCGCGGCGACGTGACCGGCACGACCAACGTCGTGTGGTCCATGAAGCGCCTGACACCCTACGTGGCGTCGCCGCTGCTTTACGGCGACACGCTGTATCACCTCCGCCACAACCAGAACGTGCTCGTGCGCCTCGATCCTGCGACCGGCGAGTTCCGGGGCGCCCCGCTGCGCCTGGAGGGCATCCGGGACTTCATCTTCGCCTCACCGGTGGGCGCTGCCGGACGGATCTATGTGACCGGCCGCGATGGCACCACCGTCGTCCTGCGGCACGATGCCGACAATGCGCCGCTGGCCGTGAACCGCCTGGACGACCGCTTCAGCGCCTCCGCCGCGCTGGTGGACGGGGAACTTTATCTGCGGGGCGAAAAGTCGCTGTATTGCCTGGCGGAACGGTAAGCTCTGGACTGCTGTTCCCGGCCCCAAAGTGCTTGTCGGACTACCGGCCTTTGGCTGCGATGGCGGCCAGATGAACCGCCGTTCCCCGCTGCCGCTGCTTTTGGCCGGCACCCTTGCCACCGCCGCAACCCTGACCGCCGGCGACTGGCCTCAGTGGCGCGGTCCGAGCCGGGACGGGGTCGCCACGGAATCCGGTTGGAACGACACTTGGCCCGCCGACGGTCCGCCAGTGGCTTGGAGGGCAAAGGTCGGCCTAGGTTATTCGTCGTTCGTGGTGGCGGATGGCCGCGCCTACACGCTGGGTCACGCGGACAATGCGGACACCGTGTTCTGCTTCGACGCGGATTCGGGCAAGGTGCTGTGGAAGCATTCCTATCCGGCCGAACTCGGCGACAAATACTTCGACGGCGGCACCACGGGCACGCCGACGACCGACGGTGACCGGGTCTATTCGCTGAGCCGCTGGGGCGACCTGTTCTGCTTCGAGGCGGCCACCGGAAAAGTGGTTTGGACCAAGAACATCCAGCAGGAGACCGGGGCGCGGGTGCCCGAGTGGGGGTTCGGCGGGGCACCGCTTGTGTCCGGCAACCTGCTCCTCCTGAACGTGGGCGACGCCGGTGTGGCCGTGGACAAAGCCACGGGGAAAGTAGCTTGGAAGTCCGCTCCCAAGAGCGCGGGTTACTCGACGCCGCTGCCGGTGACCCTCGCCGGCAAGCCGCTGGCGCTCCTGGCCTCCGCCCAATCCTACGTCGCCGTGGACCCTGCCACCGGTCGGGAGGCATGGCGCGCCAAGTGGGTGACCCAATACGAGGTCAACGCGGCCGATCCGATCGTGAAGGACGACCGCATGTTCCTCTCGACCGGCTATGGCAAGGGCGGCGGCCTGTTCAAGCTGGGGGCTGCCGAACCGGAGCTGACCACCAAGGTCAAAGCCCTGCGCACCCAGATGAATGCCGCGGTGCTGTTCGGCGGATACCTGTTCGGCGTGGACGGCGACACAACGGAAAAGGCCTCGCTCAAGTGCGTTGATTTCGCCACCGGCGCCGAGAAATGGGTGCAGCCGGGGTTTGGCTCCGGCGGAGTCATCGTCGCGGACGGAAAGCTGATCGCCCTGAGCGGGACCGGCGAACTCCTGATTGCACCGGCGAAGTCGGACGGATTTGCACCGACGACCCGCGCCCAAGTCCAGGGTGGCAAGTGCTGGACCGCCCCGGTGCTGGCGAACGGGCGTCTGCTCACCCGGAACTCAAAGGGCGACGTGGTATGCTTGGATCTGCGCCGGAAGTAGCCGGAGGAAGATTGCTTCTGGAACCCGACGTCCCATCGTCCCACGGACTGCTCCCATTGCCGCCATGAACTTCGCCAACTTCAACCCGGACCAGCGCCGGGCCCTGCTGGAACTCGCGCTGCTGACCCAATTTGCCGACGGGCACCTGGCTGCCGCGGAAGATGGCCGAATCCAGGCCCTGCTTGGCCAACTGGGCTTCGCCGGCGAAGCCGCCGCCCGTGAACTGGACGACGCGACCGGCCGGATTCGCCGCTCCACGGGCGATTCCGCGAAGCTGGCCGAACACGCGGGGCGCCTCGCCGGACAGTTCTCCGATCATTCGCACAAGGCGCAAGTCCTCGACTGGCTGAGCGGGCTCGCGGAAAGCGACCGGCACATTGCTGCGGGCGAAGCGGAATGGCTCCGGGTCGTCCGCGAGGCGCTCCAGCGCTGAAGGAGCTTCACCGCCGGCTCAGTCCTCAGCCCGTTCCCCGCTGGGCGCCATCTTGACGATCTTGGGATCGAACCGGCCCAGGACCTCCACCAGGTCACTTTGCGCGGCCATCACCTGTTCGATGTCCTTGTAAACCATCGGCGCCTCGTCGAGACCCGCGCTGATGAGGTGGACGCCACGATCCTTGAGCACGCGGTTGACCTTGTCCCATTCGAACGATTCCAAAGCCTTCTTGCGGCTCACGGAGCGGCCGGCGCCGTGGGAGGCTGAGGCGAGTGAGTCCGGGTGGCCCTTGCCCCGGACCAAATACCCCGGGGAGGCCATCGAACCGGGGATGATCCCGAGCACGCCCGCCCCCGCCGGGGTCGCGCCCTTGCGGTGCACCACCACCTCGCGTTCGCCTCCGGGCAACGCATGGCGCTCCTTCCAGGCGAAGTTGTGATGGTTCTCGACGCCGAGGAGGACCTCGCAGCCGAGATGTTCGGCGATGTGCCGGTGGATGAGCGCGTGGTTGGCGGCCGCGTAGTCGCCCATCAGCTCCATGGCCGCCCAGTATTCCTGCCCTTCGGCCGAATCCAGCGGCAGCCAGGCCAGATGCTTCAGTTCCTTGGGCAGCTCCGCATGCCGTTCGAGCGCCAGGGCCGAGTAATGCTCGCAGACGGCCGATCCGGTGCCACGGCTGCCGCTGTGGCTGAGCAGGGCTACATATTGGCCGGGCGCCAGGCCGCCAATCGGCTGCTCGGTGACAAAGGTGCCGAATTCCACGAAGTGATTGCCGCTGCCGCTGGTGCCGAGCTGCTGCCAAGCACGGTCGCGATTGGCCCGAGTGATGGGGCTCACGGACCAATCGGCCTCCATGACCGCATGGTCGCGGGGCGTCTCAAAGCGGGCGCCGATCCCGAAGCGGGTTTCTCCCTCGATGGCCCGGACCAGTCGTTCCCGCTTCCGGTCCAGATCCCGCAGCGGCCAGTCCAGCACGGTCAGCTTCATCCGGCAGGCGATGTCCACGCCGACGGCATAGGGAATGACCGAACCCTCGGTGGCCAGCACGCCGCCAATGGGCAGGCCATAGCCCACGTGGGCATCCGGCATCAGGGCGCCGGCGACGCTGACAGGCAACTGGCAGGCGCGGGCCATCTGGTTTTGCGCCTCGGGTTCGAGATTGGAACCCCACTGGCGCCACTTGGCTTTGGCCTCCCGGATGGTGCGCGGCGAACGCAGCAATGCCTGCGCAAACGGGCCGCGGAGCGGGTCGTCCACGTGGCGGTCCGGCTGCTGCACCAGCGCTTCCAGCTCGCCGCGCAGCGCCGCTTTGTCGAGCCCCTTGAGCACGTAGCGGGTGATGAACTCGAGTCCGCGTCGCATGGCTTCGCCCGGCGGGACACCGAGCCGGATGAGGTCCTGTTGGTTCACGAGGACAAGGGTCTGCTAAAGGCGGCCTCCGGTCGAACCGATAACCAGACAGCCCGTGCGAAGCGCGGACACGAAGTAACCATGTTTGGTATCTGGGCGCAGAACCGCGATTCCGCTTTAACAATGAGCAGTTATGACAAACACGACGAGCGCGATGGCACGGCAGCTGGCAATGGCCCCCGAGGCGATGCCCGGCTGGCTCCGCGGCGTGGTGATTGTCGGCGTGATGACCCTGCTCGCACTGGGCATGACTCCGGACGGCGGACGGCACATCCGGGCCACCGCACTGGAGAACAACGCCAAGCTCATTCTTTCCGCCGGCATCGGGATGGTCACCGCCGGCCGTTTCATGGCCCGTCGGTCACCGACCGCGGACTGACACTTCAGCTTTCCCAAACCGGCGGCGGCACCGCCCTCCGCGGGGATCCCCTCCCCCAACTCCTCCTCCATTGGTGCCAGCCGCCGTTTTCCTTTTTCCCCGCCCCGCCGTTTGAGCTATACGCAACGCCGTCAGCGGCAGTTGCAACGGGCGCAATCTGCCATTGAACGCCTTGAATCATGGATACCCCCAAGCCTTCGCTGCTCCATCTCGGAGAGCTGTCCATTGCCATCGTGGACGACGATCCGCTGGTCTGTGAAATGGTCGGCGGCTTCTTCGCCGACAAGGCACGCTTTGCCCAGGTGCTGACGTTTCAGGACGCCAAGTCGGCCTTCGGACCCTTGGCGCGGCGGCACGTCGATGTGGCGCTCATCGACCTGTATCTCCAGGGCGATTCCGGCCTGCATTGCATCCGACGTCTGGCCAAGAACCGCAACGCCGGGTTGATCATCGCCTACACCAGCAGCGAGGAACCGAAGATGATCGAGCGCGCGCTTCAGGAAGGGGCGCATGGGTATGTCCTCAAGTCGGAGAAACTGCCGGTCCTCCTCGACAAGGTGCAACGGGCCATGTCCGGCGAGCCGGCCCTGTCAGCTGCCGTCGCGAAGACCCTCATCGGACGCCTGGTTTCGCAGGGTCCCAACCGCGCCCGCCTCGACCAGTTGACCTCCCAGGAAAACCGGGTGCTGGCGTTGACTGCCGACGGCCTGGCCTGCAAGGCGGTCGCAGAGAAGCTCGGCCTCAGCGTCAACACCGTTTACCTCTACAACAAACGCATCCTCAAAAAGCTCGGGGTCGCCACGCGTTTGGCGGCAGTGCAACTGTTCCGGGAAGCGCAGGCTGCGTCCGCCAGCGCGGAATGAAGGCGTGCGGCAGCCCCTTGCGATGAACTTGCCACCCGAGATTCAGACGGGCTTGGAAGGCTTGGTTGAGGAGTTGGGAAAAACCACCGTCAACCGGGCATTGCAGATGTTTCTGCGGGATTTCCCAGTGCAGATTCAAGAACTGCGCCGGGCCGCCGATGGGAAGGACCATGCCGAATTCAAGCGAATGGCCCACAATCTCAAGGGACGCTGCGGAATGCTGGGCCTGAAGCCATTGCGGGAGCGTGCCTACGCCGTGGAACTGTCCCACCAGGGACCCACCGCCGGGCAGCGGCAGGAACTGATCACCGAGTTGGAAGCGCACTTCCACACGCTGTCCACCGGGTTGGCCGCCTATCAGAACGAGTTGGCTACCCGTCTGGCCTGATTGACCGGTTCGCGCCTAGGGCAAACACCCGACGCCGGCGCGATTTCACGCGGAATCCCCAGATAATCCGGCGGTTTACCCTCTCCCGCAGGTCTCATGGGCACAGTCAGTTTTGGGTAGGTCTCGGGTATCCTTAACCAGCGTTGGCAACTGGTTGGGAGGGCGTTCCAGGCGAAAGCTGGAATCGCTATGAAGACCAAGGACTCGGTCAAAAACACTCGGAGCCGGCTTACGCCGCTCGCCACCACCCTCTCACTGCTTCCACTCTGCGCGTTTGCCCAGACCCCTTCGGACGTCGCACTGGATGCCACCACCGCCGTCGCCACCAGTTCGCCGGTGATAACGTTGAACTGGCCGGCGGTCAGCGGCGCCCGGGACCCGATCTACGTCACCCGCACCGAACTGACGGCCACCGGCCGCGGTTCTGCCCGCACCTTTACGCTCTCGACCAACAGCACATCATTCGCCGACACCAGCGCGCTTGTCGGAAAGCGATACGAGTATGTCGTCAGCCAGCGCTACAACTTTAGCGGTTCGACGTGGATTACCCGCAAAGCCAGCCTGACTTCCGGCTCGGAAGTTCCTGTCATCGAGAACCGGGGGCGCGTTCTGCTCCTGGTGGACAACACCCTGTCATCCGCCCTGGCCGAGGAACTCGACACCCTGACAGATGACCTCACGCTGGATGGTTGGGTCGTCGTTCGGAAGGACGTTGCCCGGATGAGCGTCTCACCAGACGACCTCAGGGCCGAAGCTGGCCCCGCCAGGGCCGCCGAACTGGCCGCCGTCCGCAGCGAAGTCGCCGCCTTCTACAACGCCGACACCGCCAATTCCCGCTCGGTGATCATCATCGGCCGGGTGCCGGTCCCCTACAGCGGCAAGATCATGCCGGACGGCCACACCGATCACAACGGGGCGTGGCCCACCGACATGTATTACGCCGACATCAACGGCTCATGGACTGACACGTTGGTGAATTGGACCGCTCCCGGCCGCCTGAACAATGTTCCGGGAGATGGCAAGTTCGACCGGAGCCAAGCCCCTTCAGCCTTGGAACTCGAAGTCGGCCGCATCGATTTCGCCGGCATCGGTGGTCACGGCAAAACCGAAGTCGAACTGGTCCGGCAATACCTCAACCGGAATCATGCCTACCGGAATTCGCTGGCTCCATTCAGCGGCCTACGGCGGGAAGTTATCGTGGACGATAATTTCGGCTACTTCGGTGGTGAGGCCTTCGCCGCCGTGGGCTGGTCCACGGCTAGTGCAGTCGTGGGCCGCACCAATGCCAGTGCCCGCGATTGGTTCGCCGACGGAGAAGGATCTCCTGTTCTGTTCGGTTATGGCTGCGGCGGCGGATGGTATACTGCCGCCACTGGGGTGGGCACTTCCGCCGACTTCGCCACCAAACCAAGCCGGGTCGTTTTCAACGCCCTGTTCGGCAGCTATTTCGGCGATTGGAACGTCGGGGATGCACTCCTGCGGTCCTCGCTTGGCGGACCGGAAACTTCCACCGGACTGGCTTCCTTCTGGGTCAATCGCCCCAACTGGGACTTCAGCAACACCGCCATGGGTGGTTCCATCGGATCCACGTTGCGCCACAGCTCGGATCGCAGCATCCACCGGCAAATTCTCGGCGATCCCACCCTCCGGTTCCAACACCGCCCCTCAGTCAAGGAGCTCGCGGCGACACCCACGGCCGACGGCCTTCGACTGACCTGGTCCGCCACCGGTTCAGGTGAAGTCGGATATCATGTTTACCGCACCGACACGGCTACTGGCATCACCACGAGGGTCACTGGGCAGGCCGTCACCACCAACAGCCCGAGCGGCCAGCCCATCACTTCGACCCAGTTCGTCAATTCCGGATCGGAAGCGGGCAAAGAGTTCACGTTCACGGTTCGCCCGGTATTCCGTGAAGCTACGCCCGGCGGCACCTACTACGACCTCGGACTCGGCGCCTTCATCTGCGCCACTCAACCTGGTCCTCAATTGGCGGTGAATTCGATCATCAGCCGTCGGAACGGGACGGGCGGCGACCACGACCTCGCACTCGGCGGAACCGCGACCGAGCCGCGCGCGACGGACGGCAGACTCACGCTGATTGTCCGCTTTAACCAAGACATTGCCGGTGGTGAACTTTCTTTCACGGGCGCCGCGACCGTCGAATCCACCGAGGCGGCCGGCCGTGAACTGACGATCCGCCTCCGCAACGTCGCCGACCGGCAGAACCTGCGCATCAATCTGGCCAACATCTCCGGCAATCTGTGGACCCGGCCAGAAAGCTTCAGCCTGTCGGCCCGCATCCTCGGCGGTGACACCGACCGCAACGGAATCATTGAGTCAAAGGACGCCAGTCTGGCTGCCAGCCTCATCAACGCCAACCGCGGTCAACTGACCGGATCGGCCCGGCTGTGCGACTTCAACAACGATGGCAGGGTCAACGCCAATGATCTGCTCTACATCCTGAGGCGGCGGAACCTTCGCCTCGACTGAGACGCGATGAAATACAAGGACTATCCAACCTCAACCTTTCATCGCCATGTCACACCAGCTCTCCTTCTCGCTCACGAACGGGCTCGCGGTCGCGCCGCGCTCTGCTAGCCTCCGCTCCGTCCCCTTCGGCCACACGGCAGAAGCCCGGACCGCCGCCGAATCCGCCATGTCTCAGGCCTCGCCTGCCACCGACCTGACCACGCTGCTCATCACCGCACTGGGCCGGCTCAAAGCCTCGCTCGGTGCTCAGGTGACCTTCGAGCTGGACGTCGAGCCCGATCTGCCCCGCGTGGGTGCGGATGCCGCGAATGTGGAAGACCTGCTCATCCGGGTGGCCACGGCCCTGACGCGCCACACTCCTGCACAGACGTCGGTCCTGATGCTCGGACTCGGCCTGCGGGAACTCGATGCCGCAACCCTCGGGGAAAACCGCACCGACCGGCTGCTGGCTCCCGGTTCCTACCTGACCCTGCAACTGTCCAGCCGGCCCGAAGTCACTCCGAAAACGGAAACCGCCCCGGTTGATCCGGACCTGAGCCAGATCATCCCCAGTCTGGATGCCCAAGGAGCCGGTCTCCTCATCACGACGGGACCATCCGGCACCACGGTCCGGATGCTGTTCCCGGCGCTGGCCCAGGAAACCGGCCCGGTCATCAGCGGTGCCGCCTCCTGGTCACCGGACAGCCGCCGGGTCCTGCTGGCGGACGATGATGAGGCCGTTCGCCTCATCGCGGCCCGCGTCCTGCAACTGCTGAAATTCGAGGTTACCGTCGCGGTGGACGGCGAGGATGCGCTTCGGGTGTTTGAAAATGCGCCGGCACCGTTCCGGGCGGTCATGCTCGACATCGCGATGCCCAATCTCGACGGCATCGCGGCTGCCCGGGAGATCCGCAAGATCTGTCCCGCCCAGCCGATTGTGTTCATCTCCGGCGACGCTTCCGACGAAGTGGTCCGCCGCCTCCCGGCCGGTCTGGCCATGGGAGTGATCCAAAAGCCATTTTCCGCCGCCGGGATCCGCTCGACGCTGGAGCAGTGCGTGGCCAGTCCGACCTGAAGCCGGATTGACCGAGTCCAGCCCCGCCTCTGCAGTCAGGAAAAAAGATCCAACTGCGGTGGCGGGGCCAATTCTTTCAGCCTGTCCCGCTCTGCCCGATGCCGGCGTCCGCCCTTGGATTCGGGCTTGGCCGCCGTTCCCTCCGATTGCCCGGCCAGCACGTGCTGGAGGTTTAATTCGGCCTCCTCCAGGACCCGCAGGATGTCCTTCGCCCGTTCGATCACCGGCTTGGGAACTCCTGCGAGTCGGGCGACCTGGATGCCGTGGCTCTTGTCGGTCGCGCCCGGATGGACTTTGCGCAGGAAGATGAGCTGGTCGTTCCACTCCCGCACCGCCACATAGTAGTTCCGCACTCGGGCGAGTGCCGGAGATGGGGACTGGGAGATGGGGACCGGGCCACTGGATTCGGGCGACTGAATCGGCGTGGAACCCAATTCCGTCAGTTCGTGATAGTGCGTCGCAAAGAGCGTCTTGGCGCCAACCTGATGGTGAAGATGCTCGACGATGCTCCACGCGAGGCTCAGGCCGTCGAAGGTGCTCGTGCCGCGGCCAATCTCATCGAGGATCACCAGGCTGCGGCGGGTGGCGTTGTTGAGAATGTTCGCCGTCTCGCTCATCTCCACCATGAACGTGCTCTGGCCCCGGGCGAGATCATCACTGGCGCCGATGCGGGTGAAGATCCGATCCAGGAGGTCAACCCGTGCCGAGGCCGCCGGAAGGGCGCTCCCCGTATGCGCCAGCAGCGCGAGCAACGCGACCTGCCGGATGTAGGTGCTTTTGCCGGCCATGTTGGGACCGGTGATGAGTGCGATCTGTTCTCCGGTGAGGTCCAGACGCGTGTCGTTGGGCACGAAACGCTCCTCGGTCATCGCTTGTTCCAGCACGGGATGGCGGCCGTTCCGGACTTCCAGCACGCCTTCGTCGGCAACCGCGGGCCGGGTCCAGTCGTGCAGCCGCGCGGTCTCCGCAAAGGCGCCCAGCACATCCAACTGGGCCAGCGCGGACGCCGTCTGCTGGATGGGCTTCAACTGGCCGAGCACCGCCTCGCGCACCTTGAGGAAGAGGTCATACTCCAGCTTGGTGGCCCGTTCCTCCGCCCCCAGGATTCTGGATTCCATCGCCTTGAGATCCTGGGTGATGAACCGCTCGCCATTCGCCACGGTCTGTTTGCGGACATATTCGGGCGGGACCTTCGCCAGGTTGGCCTTCGTGACCTCGATGTAATAACCGAAGACGGAATTGAACCCGACTTTCAGCGAGGGAATTCCCGTCCGGGTGATCTCGTCCTGCTGAAGCTGGGCGAGCCAATCTTTGCCACCGCGGGCGGCGTGGCGCAGCTCGTCGAGCTCGGCACTGAAACCGTCACGAATCAGGCCGCCTTCCTTCACGGCGAGGGGCGGTTCGTCGGCAATGGCCCGGGCGAGCAACTCGACGAGTTCGGGCAGTTCGGCCAGCTGGATGAAAAGTTCGGAGAGCAGGCCGGTGCCGGCTGCAGCCCGCGAGTCACCTGATTCGGCTTCCACCGTGTCCGGCGTGATGAGGCTGGGTCCACCTTCGTTCAGAGAACTCCCTGCCACCTCCGCCCCCAGGGAGCGAAGCGCAGGGACTTGTTCCAGCGCGAGACGCAAGGCGACCAAGTCCCGGCCATTCCCGGACCCGAGGCTGAGGCGGGACACGGTGCGCTCCAGATCGCGGACTTCGGCCAGCTTCGCCCGGAACGATTCCAGCGCGGACGGATTGGCGAGCCACGCTGCGACCGCGTCCTGCCGTGCGCGGATCGGCTCAACGGCGGCGAGGGGCTGGGTCAGCCAATCGCGCAATCGCCGGGCTCCCATCGGGGTAACGGTTCGGTTCAACGCCCCGAACAGCGTGGTGTTGCGGGCGGAGTCGCGGTGCAGCGGCTCCAGGATTTCCAGGTTCCGCAGCGAGATCGAATCCAGGATCAGGAAGTCGGCCACCTGGTAAAAGCCGAGTCGGGTCAGGTGCGCCACGTCCCGCCGCAGGTGATGGCTGAGGTAATGCAACGCCGCCCCGGCCGCCCCGATGGCCGCCGTGCGGCCCCGGAGACCGAACCCGTCGAGCGACGCCACCCTGAAATGCTCCCGCAATGTGAACACCGCCGTTTCCGGGAAGAAGGTCCAGTCATCGTAGGGCACCAACTGGGCGCTGCCGCCCCCCAGCAGTTCCGCCAAGGACCGGACCTCGGCGGGCAGGATGAGTTCGGCCGGACGCAGCCGGTCGAGTTCCGCGAGCAGCACCTTCTCCGATTCCAGCTCGGTGACCCGGAAGTCGCCGGTGGTGAGGTCCACGCACGCCAAGCCGATGGTTTTTCCCTGCGCGAAGACCGCGGCCAAGAAGTTGTTCCGCTCGGCTTGGAGCAGTCGCTCGTCGAAATGGGTTCCGGGAGAAAGGATCGCGGACACCTCGCGGTTGACGAGTTTTCCCGGTTTGGCCTCTTCGGTCTGATCGCAGATGGCGACCTTGCGGCCATGCTTCAGCAGCCGGCTGATGTAGCTGTTGGCCGCGTGATAGGGCAGCCCGCACATGGGAATGCCGTTCCGCTTGGTCAGCGCGAGGTTGAGGAGCTGCGCTCCGGCCACGGCATCCTCGAAGAACATCTCGTAGAAATCACCGAGCCGGAACAGCAGCAACGCGTCCTTGGGCAGTTCGCCCTTGATGCGCCGATACTGCGCCATCATCGGCGTGAGTTGAGGCTCGCTGTTGCCGGACATCGGTGGCGCGAGACTACGGAGTCGGGACACCTAGGCAAGGTGGTGTCGGTGTCTGCTCACACAACCGGTGGAGGTTTTTTTGTCTGATCGAACGAAATTACTCGCCTCAGGTGTCTCCAGTTCGATACAAGCACCACAACACGCCTGAGAATTTTGAAGCGACACAGACCAACCCAGGGCAATTGGAACGGGGGTGAGATTCATGGCAGCTAAGAAGAAAGCCGCGAAGAAGGCGGTGAAGAAGGCCGCTAAGAAAGCGGCAAAGAAGAAGTAGTTCTCACCTTCCACACCGGAAGCGGAAGCGGCCCGGAGCACTCCGGGAAGTTTCCGCTTCCGCTTTTTTTGGGGAAGCATCCCACCGGAGGTTCGGGCTTCATTCCGCTGGAGTTCCCCGCTAAGAACGCCGCGCATGGCCCGCCTCGTGTTCGACATCGAAACCTCCGCCCTGCCCCTCGAAACGTTCGACGAGGCCCAGCAGGAATACCTCTTCCGCGAGGCCGAACGCCTGCCGACCGAGGAGGAACGCGCCAAACGGCGCGCCGAGATTTCCCAGCAGTTCAACCTTTGGCCGTTCACCGCCCAAGTCGTCTGCATCGCGATGGTCAACGCCGACAGCGGCAAGGGCCGCGTGCTGTATCAGGCGGACGACTTTGAAGAGGAGGAGACGGGCGATGAGGCGGCGGTCGAGTTTGCCCCGCAGGTGGACGAGGCGGAACTCCTCACGGCCTTCTGGGATGCCGCCCAACGCTACGACACGGTCGTGACCTTCAACGGACGGGGGTTTGACGTGCCCTTCCTCTATCTGCGTTCCGCCCTGCTCAACGTGCCGATCACGCGCAAGGACTGGCTCGGTTACCGGTATCAGACCGATCCCCACTGCGACCTCGCGGAGCAATTCACGTTCTACAATGTCAGCGGCCGGGAAGGTGCAGCCCGGAAGTTCAACCTCGATTTCTACTGTAAGGCCTTCGGCATCCCCTCGCCCAAGGCCATGGGTGTTACCGGACTCGACGTGAACGACCTGCTGGCCGAAGGCCGCTATCGGGAGATTGCCGAATACTGTCTGCGCGACGTCCACGCAACCGTCGAGCTCTACCGCGTCTGGCGCGATCGCCTGGCCGGGATCAAGTGAGGCCGCGAGCGAAGCGCGGATGGCCAAATCCGCGCCGGGAGGCGGGTGCTTGATTCCGAGCTGGCCATCCCCTCACAAACGCAAAAGGCGGCCCGAAGGCCGCCCGGACTGTCGTCGGCCCGCTCATTCGCGGAAGGCCCGGTAGTAGCCGCCACCACCCGAGGCGTCGGCCGGAACGGGTTCCACCCGCTCGTCGGCCGTCAGGGTCCGCACCGGCGTCCACACGGCACCCGCGCCCAGCACCGGCGAGTGCTCCAGCCGATAAGTCAGCCCGGGCCGTCCATACAGGTGGAGCGGAGTCGCCGGATCGCCGGTGAAGTCCAGCACCGCATCTTCGTTCACGACGATGACGCGGCCCGGCGACGAGGCGGTCCGGGTGATGTAGCGTTCGCCGGCCGTGCCGGTGAGTTCGCTGAACGCCAGCGGCACACTGCCCGAAGGCGCGTTGGCCGGCGTGCTGAAGGCTACGTCCGCCAACGGCCGGCTGGCCGAAAGCGCCCCGCCGGTCAGCGTGATGCGCATCTCCGCGTCGCCGTTCGGGCGGGGGATCAGCTGCACGCCGGTCACGTCGGGCGCGAGGTTCACGAGGGAGAGTTCATCCAGGCGCGCCACATCGCCGCTGAGCACGAATTCGAGGCTGTCGAGATCCGGTCCCGCCGCCAGCGTTAATGGCACCGCCGCGCCCTCTCCGGCCAGCAGGTTGGTGCGCCCGGCGGTCACGGCCAGTTCGGCGGCTGTGTCGCGGACATACAGGGTGAACGTGCGCTGGACGCTCCGGGCGGGATTGCCCGAATCGGTGACGGTGATCGTGATCTGGTTGGTACTTGGTCCCTGGTTGCCCCGCGGGCGCCAGGTGAAGATGCCGGTGGCCGGATCCACGGCCACGCCTGGCGGCGCACCGGCGGCGAGACCGTAGGTCAGGCTCTGCGGCGGCAGGTCGGCGTCGCCGCCCATCAACTGAACGGTGAACAGATTGTTCTCGCTGATGACCGCGTCGGCCGGGGTCGCGAGTTCCGGCGGGGCGTTGAGTTCGCGGACAATGATGCGGAACTCGTTGGTCGCGCTCAGGGCAGGAGTCCCGTTGTCGGTGACGCGAATCCGCACCGTGTTGGTGGACGGTCCGTCATTCTCGCTGGTCGGCCAGGTGACGAAGCCGGTGGTCGGATTCACGATCACACCGGCCGGACCGGATACGAGGGCGAACGCCAGCGCGTCGCCGTCGGGATCGACTGCCGTGGCAGACGCATTCGCGGCGTTGCCTTCGTCCACGGTGACATCGCCATAGGCGAGCGTCGGGGCGCCATTCACCACGCTGACCAAGGTTTCGGCGTCGGCGGTTGCCGGCGCCGCTTCCGCGTTGCCGGCCGCATCGGTCGCCACCGAGTAGAAGCGGTAACGCCGGCCCGATTCGCCGGTGAAGACCGTGCCGGTGAGCGCGGTGCGTTCCAACAGGCGGACGTAGGCGCCGTCGTCGGTGGCCACATAGACGTCGAATCCGGCCACCGGGCCGCGGTCATCCGAACCGCTCCAGGTGAGCGAGATGGTGTTGCCACTCGCCGCCGGCAGGGCCGCCACCGCACTCGTCGGGGCGGTGATGTCCGGCGGCAGCACGGCCTCGTCGTCATACACCAGCGTGTAGGTGCCGGTGCTGTTGTAGTCGAGGATGTGGACGAGGTTGGTCACGACGGGGCGCTGATCGCCGCCGCGGAAGATGCGGTCGGTCGTCCAGGCGTTGGTGCCGAAGGCGATCTCCGAACCGTCCGCCCGTAGGACGTGCCGCAGCGTGAAGGCCTCCGCACCGGCCGGATCCGGCACGCGGAGGTAACTCCAGCCGGAGCCGAGCGCGGCAGTCAGCGTGACGCGCTTGTTAGCCGCCGAGAGCACGCCGCTGACGCCGGCGTTGGTGTGCGACGCGACCGCATTGGTGCGCCCATCGCTCAGGTAGATGATCCGCGGCAGGTGATCGGGATCATTGGTCGCGCTCACGAGGAAATCCGGCCGGGCGTCGTCGAACGCGCCATCGGCATTCACGATCCGGACAAGTTCGTGGATCTCCACGCCCTTCACGAGGGACAGGCGTTTGGTGCCGAGCGCGTCGAGGTGCTCGAAGCTCGCCTTGTAGTCGGTGAAGCTGCCCTGCACCGACGAGGTGAACAGCCAACGGGCGATGCGGTTGGTGCCGACCCCGATCTCGCCGAAGTCCACGTCGAGGGACGGCGTGAGTTCCTGATTTTCCAGCTGCGTGCCGACCGTCTTGAAGGCGATCAGCAGGCCCTTCTCGTTCTCCACGATCTGCGGCTGGCCGGACTGCAGCTTCAGGTTCCTCGCCGCACCGTAGCCTTGGTTCACGATCTGCACGGCCAGCGAATACGGCAGGCTGGGCTCGACCTCGGGCGTGAACGGATCGTCACCGAACACGTCGCGCTGATGGAAGTAACGCACGAGCAGTTCCGGCTGCGGATAGACCTGGATCGGCGCCGGGGCGAGCGGGATGCTCAGGTCAGCACCGTCCTGGGAGTAGCTCAGCGTGCCGCCGACCAGGAACAGCGCCACCCCGTTCGTCGGGGCCGCCTCCAGCGACGGGATGAGAATCCAGCTCGCGCTGCCGATCGTCTTCGGCTGGATGATCCCGGTGCCGTTCACCGCGGACAACCCGCCCAACACGGGCTCGCGAATGCCGAACTGCGTGGTCGCCGTCGAGCCGTCCTCCGCGGTGATGTTGAGCGTCACGAGGATGTTCTCGATGGGCGACGTGGTATCGTTGTCGATTTCGAGCAGTGCATTGAAGGCGTCGCGGGTGAGCACGGCTTTCTGGTCGAGCCGGAGTTTGACCTTGGCACACACCTCATTGGCCGCATCAGCCGCGCGGCGGGGCAACCCGGCGCGGGCCGCGCGGATTCCGGCCGGCGCGGGGCCGACCGAGCTGCCCGGTCTGGTTTCCTTGCACTGGAACTTGAAGCCCGGGGGCGGCTCAAACCCGATGACCGGCTGGAACTGATCCAGGCAATCATAGAACGTGGCCGGATCCTGGCAGGGATGATTGTTGGGTGCGGGCGGGCCGAGCCCGTCAGGCACCACGTCGAACACCTGCCGGTAAAGGTCCACCAGATCGCAGCCGGTCGAGTCGAAGGTGTAGGTGGCCGTTTCCCGGTTCACCACGTTCGGACCGCACAGGTAATCCCAGATCATGCCCGCCGTCACGGAACAGCGGCCGTCCCGGAAGTCGTTGCGGACAATCTGGCCGTTCGCACCGGCCCGGACGCGCCGGATGGTGACCGGCACCGTGATGCTGGCATTGGCCTCGAGGCGGCCGATCTCGTTGATCAGCGGAATCCATTCGATATTGCCGCCGGTCTTGGTCGGTAACGCGACGTTGTTCGCGGCGATCAGACCGTGGTTGCGGATGGTGTAGTTGACCTGGAACTCGTCTTCCGGCCGGCCCGCGATGTCGAGAGTTGCTGGCTCAATGGTGACCACCGGGATCGGCACCTGCGTCTCGAAGGTGCTCTCCACGGTGAACGCATAGCGGTCCTCGACCGCCGTGGGCGTGACCGTGAAGCTGTAGCGCACCGTCTCGCGCGGCAGGAAGGCCACCACGTTGGTCGTGCCGCCCGCGGGCACGAACGCGGTCTGCCAGAACGGCCCGTGGCGGTCGGCCTGCACGCTGACAATGTATTGCGCCTCGGTGATGTCGCTGAAGCGTGCCGTGCCGTCGGCCCCGGTGACATTGGTGCTGACGTTCACGCCGCTCAACGCATCGGTGAGCACGACCAGCGCGTTGGTGACCCTGGGGCCGCCGGCGGCGAAGTAGGTGTATTCATCCTCGGCGGTCAGCACGAGGCTGCCGCGGTTGTCGGAGATCGCCCGGAACTCGAACGGCACGGTCAGCGCCGTGTTTCCGCCGCTGAGCACGAGGTTGCCGGGATAGTCGCCCAGCGCCAGGTCGGCGGACGGCGTCAGCAGCAGCGACACCGTGGTCCGCGCGCCCGGAGCCAGCGGCTCCATGCGGGCCGGCGTGCTGACGCTCAGCCAAGGCAGGTTCGGCAACAGCACGTCGATCGGCCCGGTTGCCAGGCCGCCGCTGTTCGCGACCTCGAAGTTCACCAGGGTCTGGCGGCCACGCAGCATGCTGGAACTCAGCCGGCCGGGCGAGGTGACGAGGGCCGGGCGGAGGAATTCCTGGCGAACCGTGAACACCTGCGCATCCACGGCGCCTTCCGCCGTCGTCACCCGGAATCTCACGCCGCTCTGCACGACGCTGCGGTTCACCGGGGTGATTGCATAATTGACGACGATCTCCCCGTCGCCAGCCAGGCGGTTCGTCTCTAGACCGGCCACGACGTTCAGGCTCGGATCGAAATCCGTCACCTCCAGCACCAGCCCGGTCAGGGGCACGTCGCTGAGGTTCCGGATCCGGGTCGTGCCGTTGTAGGTCGAGCCTTCCGTCACCGTGACGAAGCCCGGGCTCACGAGGTCAAGGCCGAGCAGGGAGAACTCATCCTGCGCCACCGGCATCGGCAGGCCCGGGTAGGCCGCGGCGATCTGGAACCGGCCCGCCTCGTTCGGCAAGGGACGGAAGGTGGTAGCAAAGTCCCCGTTGGCGTCGGTCACAACCTCAAGCTGTCGCTCCGTGCCGCGGACGCGCACGTGGACCGTGACATGCTCATTGGGCGCGCGGCCGCCATCACCGCGGGTCGCGAAACCGCGCAGGGCCACCGGCGTGCCGGCGAGCGCCGTGGTCACGTCGGTGCTGACCGTCGCCGCGTAGGCCGGCGACGTGGTGAACGCGGTGGCGGACACAAGCGTGTTGTTGTTCTCCAACGCTTCGGCCTGGGCATTCGTGGCGTCCGCCTGCACGACGACATAAAAAGTTCCGGGTGCCTCTGGCAGGCGGATGTTCACGGTCTGGCTGATGGTCTGGCCAACCGGCAGCGGTCCATCGAACACGGCCTGCGCGACCAGCGTGTCACTGCCGGCCAGATTGTCGGTGGACAGGAAGACCCGTTGGGTCACCGGGGCCGCGGCGTCACGCAACCCGCGGTTCTCCAACCGGAACGTGATGGCGAGGTTGCCGTCGGTCACGCCCGTCGCCGGGAAGGTGATGGAACCGATGATGAGGTCCGCGAGGTCCGCATCGCTGACCACCACCGTATCGGAGCCCGCGGTGAAACCAGGCGCGCTGGCGGTGATCGTCACGGTCTGATTGCCGTCCGTTTCGCCGTCATTGAGCGAATTGACCGGGAACTGCACGGACAGTTCGCCGGCCGGGATCGTGACGGTGGGCGGCACGGTCGCTTCCGTGGCATCGCTCGAGTTCAGACTGACGCTCAGGGACTCCGCCGTCGCGGTGTTGCGGCTTACGGTGGCCGTGGTCGCCGGCGTGCGACCCTCGCCGACGAGGTCGGCGGCGATGCGGAGCGTGAGGGTGGCGCCGTCGTTGTCCGTCACCGCCAGCAAGGCCGGGGCGATTTCGTAGAGCGCCTGGCTGGTGAAGGCGTCGAGCACGAAGCCGCCGAGGGCGACATTGCGCGTGCCGTCCACGGTCGCGTTGTCCACGGCAGCGACGGGGAAACTGACGGACGCTTGGTTGGCCGGAATGGTCACGCTCGCCGGCACGCGGGCCGCCGTCGTGTCACCGCTGTTCAGACCAATCGTCAGCGCCCGCGGCGAGACCGGCGTGCGGGTCACCGTGGCGCTCGTCGCATTCGGGCCGGCCCCTTCGCTCACTGTGCCGGCTGCCAGCGTAAGCGCCACCGACGGACGGTCGTTATCCTCCACGGTGACGGTCGCAGAAGCGTCCCGGAAACCGGCGCTGCGGGCCGTCAGCACGTAGGTGTTCGTGCGCTCCACGAAGGCATCGTCCACGGCGGTGGACTCGAACGTGACACTCGCGGCGTTGGCCGGAATCACCAGCGTGCCGGGCACCGTGAACTGATCTTCCGCCGAACTCGTGAGCTGAACGATGAGCGGATTCACCCCGGCCGGCCGGCGGCCGAGGGTGACCTGCACGGTCTGGCCTTCGGTCAGGCGGGTTGCGGCCAGACTCAGGCTCAGGGCCGGCGCCTCGTTGAGCACCGCCAGTGACGCAGCGTTATTCGCCTCCGCATCCAGGGCAGCGAGATGTTCGAACACCTGTTCCCCCGCATCGGTGACGACGGAGATTTCGATCTGGCCATAGGCATCGGCATTGTTGGGCAGCTCAAAGGTAACCGCACGGGTCAACGCAGTCGGGCTTTCCAAGTTGTCGAGGACGTTGGTCGTGAAGTTCGCCAGCACGCGGCCGGTGGTCAGGTTGCGGACCGTCACCCGTTCCGCCCACGGGGCAGCCGCGGTGACCGGCGTTGCGTTGGTGGTGAGCCAGCTCAAGGCCACCGTGGAACCCGGGGCCCATTCTCCCGCCGGTGTCGCGGTGAGACCGAGCACGCGCAGGTCGGGATACGGACTGAGCTCAACGGACACCGCCGGAGCGGTCGTGGTGTTGTTGGCCTCGGCCGTGCCGAGGTCGTTGCCCTCCGCGACATTGTTGAGCGTGTCCGTGGCAACACTCAGGTCAGCCAAACCGGCGGCGGCCGGTCCGTCAGGCACGTGGATCGTCACCGACCGGCTACGGCTCGCGCCCGGTGCCAGGGGTCCGTTGACCGCGAGGTCGTCGAACGCCAGCCGGGTATCAAGCAGCAGGCCGGAAGCCCGGTTGCGGAGCGTGACCCGGTCGGTGAATGAGCGGGACACCGGGGCCGAGCCGTTGTTTCGCACGGTCCACTGGACCAGCAGGCTTCCGCCCGTAGCGACGCCGGTGGCAGGATTGCTGGTGACCTCGGTCACGACCAGATCCGGCGCGGTGTTGTCCTCGAAGATGGGCACTTCCGGCTGCGGCAGGTTGGGCACGAGCCGGAACGACAGCGCGTTGGTCGGGGCTGTCTCGCTGGGCTCGCCGAGCAGCAGCAGGGTGTAAGTGCCGGACTGCGGCAGGGTGAAGGTGTCCGCGTCACTGTTCACGCCGGTGCGGAACAACGTCGCGCCGGCCGGAGAAACCAGTTGCGCAATCGGCTGGCGGGTGCCGCCGGTAAACCCGCGCCCGTCGAAGTAGAGCTGCTGCCCAAGGATGCCGACAAACTGACGCAGCATCGTGCCCGTGCCGGGATCCAGCGTCACCGTTGTTTCGGCACCCGGAACGACTGGGGTGGCAGCCGCGAAGTCGAGCAGCCGGAAACTGAACGGGCCGACGTTGTCGCCGTTGCGGCGCAAGTGCAGCTCATACGAGCCCGCGGCGGCATCAAACCACGGCGTGCCGGAGAAGTAGTCGATGAACTGAAGCGACCGTTCGCCGGCGGGTCCGAGGAGGCGCATCGTGAAGCTGCCGTCGCCGCCCAGAATGTCGAAGTGGAGCCGTTTCGCCTCGGCCAGCGAGAACGAATAACGGTAGGTCTGGCCGGGCGAGGTAATGTCGCCCGACTTCGTTTCCCCAAGCGCCAGCGGGGCCGCAGTGTCGGTCACCGGCAGCAGGCTCAGCGTGAACGCGCCGCTTTCGGCGGGTTCGTCCGCACCAGAGATCACCGTGAACACATGACGGCCGCTCTCGGCCAGCGTGAACGTGTCCACCTGGCCCCCGAGGCTCACATTCAGCACCACGTCGCCCGACGGTGCGTGCAAGGTAACCACCGGCGAACGCTGCCAGCCGGCACCGCGGGTGGTGCGGAGAAAATACCGCTCGCCGGCATTGCCATTGAAGGCCGCGGTCGCAGTGGCGACGCCCGGAGTGGCGGAACCCTCGAGGGCCGTTCCCGGCGTCAGGCTGGGCGCGGTCGCCAGATCAATCAGCCGGAAGGCAAACGTCGGCTGCAATTCGCGCGGCGCCGAAAAGCTCAACTGGTAATCGCCGGCGGGCAGGTGCAGCGGCCGGGACTGCGGAGCGAGGTAATAGTCGGAAGCCCAAAAGGCACGGTTCTGAAACACCAGTCCCTCGGGACCGACGAGATCGAAGCGGAGATTGTCGTCATAGCTCAGCGCGTCGAACTGAAGCGTCGTCTCCGTGGGCAGGCTGAAGCGGAAATGGCGCGTCTGCCCTGGAACGCCAATCTGGCCGTTGACCACTTCGCCGACAGCAATCGTGTTGGTGGGATTGGTCACCACATGGAAACGGAATCCGAAGACGCCTTCGTTCCCGGTGTCGTCGCCGGAGGTGGACACCAGCCAGTAATACGTCCCGGTGTAGGGCAGACGGAACGTGTCGCGGTAGGAAGTCATCGGCATGTCCGCGATGGAGGTCCGTTCCGCCCAAGGCAGCCAAAGCGTGCCATACGGGGTGGACTGGAAGCCACTGACCGGGCCGCCCTGGATGAAGAACTCGTCGCCCGCGTTGCCGCTCAGACGATACAGGCGGCTCGCGGAGGCCGGCGTGCTGGTGCCGGCGATGTCCGTGTTCACGGTCAACATGGGCGCCGCGTCGGCGTTCATCAGCCGGAACCGGAAATCGCCGACCGCCCCGGTGACCGACAACTGATATTCACCCGGCATCAACCGCCGTAGCGTGTCGCCAGAGAACGGGTAATCCCACGAGTCAAACCGGTGGTTGTTGATGACGAGATCATCTCCGGAACCGTCGTCCCGGCGGCGCAGCGTCACCCGGTGATTCGATTCCGGCTGGGCGTCAAAGTGGACGGTGACGGGGGTGTTGACCGTGAACACGTAGTTGGTGGTGTCTGTCGCTGCTGCGAGCGACCCGGTGACGACGGCATCCAGCGCCACAGGCGCGCCGGCATAGGGCGGGTTGGGCACGTTGCCCTGAGGCAGGACCTGAAACCGGTAATCCACCGCCTCACTTTCCCAGACATAGCCTTCCACCAGCAGCGTGTAGGTGCCGGTGTAAGCTAGCGTGACGACTTCGGAATCTGAGCCGAGGTAGCGGACAAAAATGAGGTCCGAATTCGGCCCCACCAGGCGCCAGTAGGCGTTGCGCGCCGGACTGGTGGACGTGTCAAACAGCAGACGGTCACCCGCAGTCGCTTCAAAGCGGAACAGATCCGATTTGGCAAAGGGCTGCAGCCGGCCGGTCAGCTCCGTGGCGAAACTCAGCGGACTGGCCTCCGCCAGATCCAGCAGACGGAACGAGTAAGCCCCTGTGGTGTCGCCGTCTGCATCCACCGTCAGGCGATAGCTTCCCGCTGGCAACGTCAGCAGGCTCAGTCCGCTGGCCCCGTCCGATCCGGCGAAGGCCCGGCGATCCACAACCGCACCCCGCGGTCCGGCAAGGCTCCAGTGAAGTCCCGAGGCGGGCGACAGCGCGTCGAAATAGAGCCGGCGTTCCGCTGCCAGGGCAAACTCATAGGTCTGGGTCTGGCCGGGAGTGGCCAGGGAACCGCCGAGTGTCGCGCCCAGGGCCAACGGACCGGCGCCGTCATTCACGGAGCGGATCACAAACTCGTAGGTCGGGGCGGCGTTCTCCGCGTAGTAGCCTTCGAGCAGCAACGTGTAGGTGCCGGCCTCGCCCCCAGTCAGTTCCTGATCCTGCCGGAGGCCGACGAAGAACAGTTGGCGTCCCGATGGGTCCAGCAATCGCCACGCGGCGTTGCGCCCGGTGCCACCGGTCGAATCAAAGTAGAGCTTCGCGCCGGCAGGCACGCTGATCCGCCGGACTTCGGTTCCGTTCCACGGGGTCAGTTCGCCACTGACCGCTTCCTCCAGGGCCAGCGCCGGGGCGGTGTCCAAATCCAGGAGCCGGTAACTGAATTCAGGCACGTCATCGCCGGTGGCATTGACTGCCACGGTGTAACTGCCCGCGGGCAGGTCGAACACCGACAGACCATTGTGGCTGTCCGTGCCGGCGAACGATTTCCAGTCCGAAACCTGGCCGGACGCACTGTCCAGGCGCCAGCGGGTCGAACTGCCGCTCGACAACACGTCAAAATACACGCGCTTCGGCGCGGCAAGGCTGAAAGTGAACCGCCGGGTCTGTCCCGGCATCGCGAGCGTCCGGGTGACCGTTGAACCCACCGTGATCGCCTCTGTGGTGTCGGTCACTGTCCGCGCCACAAACGAGAAGGGCACCGCCGTGCTTTCGTAAACGTATCCTTGGACCCAGAGCCGGTATTCGCCGCCAGCGTCGAGCGTGAGGAACTGATCCTGACTCAGTCCCGCATAAAACAGTTGCCGGTCGAACCGGTCGCGCAGCTGCCACAGAGCATTACGGGTGCCGCCGGTCAACGAGTCGAAGAACATCCGCGTGCCGGCGGCGGCGGTGAACCGGTAGAGCCGGGCTTCGGTGCCCGGATTCAGCTCTTCGGTCACCGGCACTTCCGGCACCAGCGGCGTCGCCGCGGCCAATGTGCTCAGGCGGAACTGGTAGGCATTGGTCCTCCCGTTGTCACCGGACACGGCCAGTGTGTAGTCACCGGGTGGAAGGTCCCGCAAGCTGTCGGCCAACGTGCCTTCGTCGGCCTGAAAAGATTGGCGGTTGATCACGGTGCCTTCCGGGCCGGTCAGGGACCAGCCCAGCGAACCGGCCGGCAGCAGGGCATCCAAATACAGGCTCGCCCGCGTCGGCAGCGTGAAGGTGTGCCGTTGGGTCTGCCCGGGGGATGTGATTGCGCCGTCCACCACCGCGCCGAGGGTCAGTGACTGCAGTCCGTCGGTCACCGGCAGCAGCGCGAATTCCAACGTCCGTTCGACCGGGGATTCATGGATATAGCTCTCGACCAGCAACGTCCAGGTCCCTGCCAAATTCAGGGTCACCGGACCATACTGATCGCGGGCCGACGATTGGTAGGCGACCCCGCCAAACGGATCCACCCAGCGCAGGTAGGTGTTGCCGGATACGTTGCCGCCGAGGAACTGGTAGAACCACCGGGAGCCGGCGGGGGCGTTGAAGCGATAGGCCACCGTCTCGCGCGACGTGGCGAACACATTCGTGGTCGGTGCGCCCGTGACGAGCGGCGTGGCCGCCCCGAGGTCCAGCAGCCGGAACTGGAACGTGCGGTCAGCCGCCCCGGTTACCTGGAGTTGGTGCGTGCCCGGCGAAAGACGCAGCAGCGGATCGCCGGAAATGCCGTCCGTGCCCGCCCAACTCCGCCGGTTGACCACCAACCCATCCGGGCCGGTCAAGCTCCAGTTGACACCCGAAGCCGGATCCAGGGCGTCCATTGCTACCCACGTCGGCACCGGAAGCTGGACGGTGTAAAGGTTGGTCGCGTTGCCCTCCGTGGTGCCATTGACGGTTTGCCCCAAGGCAATGGCGGTGCCCGTCAGCACCGGCGGCGGCACATTGCCGAGGTTTTCCAGATTGAAGATCACCGTGGATTCGCCCGTGGAATACACATCGCCTTCCAACAACAGCGCGTAGGTTCCGGCCGGACTAAGGTTTAACACCGGCGAATCTGTCGCCGCGCCGTCATGCACCACACTGCCGGTTGGCCCGAACAGCCGGATGCGCCCGTCAAAGTTGGTTCGCCCGAGGAGATTGAACCGCACCTGGTCACCGGCGGACGCAGGAAACTGGTAAAACGCGGTGGCCTGCGCCGGCACGAGCCGGTTGGTGACGTTGGCACCCAGCGTCAGCACCGTGGCGTCCGCCAGATCCGCCAGCCGAAAGGAATAGGGTGAGGTCGCCGCCCCGTTCCCCTCCACCGTCAGCACGTAATCGCCGGGCACCAGCGGCAACAGCGTGCTGCCCGCCGCGAGGCGCTGGGCATCGCTGTTGGCCAGGCTGCGGTTTTCCACCACCGCCCCCCGTGGACCGGTCAGGCTCCACCGCAATTGCGATTCCGGCGTCAGCGAGTCGAAAACCAGGACGCGCTCGGCCTCCAGCCGGAATGTGAACGTGTCCCGCTCACCCGGTTCCCGGATTTCACCGTTCGTGGTGACCGTCGCGGCGGTCAGGGACGCGGCGAACGCAACTCCGGCGGCGAACAGCGCGGCCGGCAACGGACGAAGGGACATTTTCATGATGCAGATGGAGAGGACCGACGAAAAGGAATCAGGAGAAGGACGCCCCGGCGCTGCGGTGTCACCGCGCCTTCGCGCAGATGAAGCCCGTTGCCCGCGAATCGGGCGGAGGCAACCGTGGATGCCGTGTCGACGTGTTCATGCACTTGACCGTTCGCAACACCGGGAAAGAAAGGAGGGCCGCCTCCCCCACGAAAGCGACCCTCCAACTCCATTCCCCAATAATTCCCCCCACAGAGAAAACCTGCGGACGCCGAACTTCCCGCACGAACGGAGGTGGTTGAGTAGCGCAGTTTCTTCACTCCGCTCGTGCCACAGCCAGAACTCCGGCGTCCGCAAATGGGAAAACAGCCATCGCCGTGCCAGTCTCAGGATTCGCATGTTTGCGAACTTCGTTCCCCTTCCGTGTTCTCCGCCCACCGGATTTGGGCTTTTTCTGGCCCATTTCGGCCGCCATCTTCCCGGCGTGACGTTGCAGGACCAGATGACCGAACTCGCCCGGCAGGCCAAACAGGCCGCCCGACAGTTGGCCCGGTTGACCGCCGCCGAGAAAAACGCCGCCTTGACCGCCATGGCGGACGCCTTGGCGAAATCCGGCCCAGAGCTTCGGGTCGCTAACGCTAAAGATTTGGAAGTTGGCCGCTCACTGGGACTCAGCGGAGCCATGTTGGATCGGTTGGCCCTGACCGACGCCCGCATCGCTGCCATGGCCCAAGGGCTCCGGGAAGTGGCCGCCTTGCCGGACCCCGTCGGCCGCATCCTCGACGAACGCACCCGCCCGAACGGTCTGCGCCTCCGCAAGGTCAGCACGCCCATCGGCGTCGTGGTCATCATCTATGAATCGCGGCCCAACGTGACCGCCGATGCCGCCAGCCTGTGCTTCAAGACCGGCAACGCGACCATCCTCCGCGGCGGCAAGGAAGCCCTGAACAGCAACCTGCTCATCGCCCGCCTCATGATCGACGCCGGCAGGCGGGCGCTCGGTGACCGGTTTCCCGCCCACGCCATCCAGGTCGTGCCCACGACCGACCGCGAGGCCATTCCCGCGCTGCTCTCGCTCACCCAATACGTGGACCTCTGCATGCCCCGCGGCGGCGAGGGGCTCATCCGCGCCGTGACCGAGTGCTCCAAGGTTCCCGTCATCAAGCACTACAAGGGCGTCTGCCACGTCTTCGTGGACCGCGCCGCCGACCTCGCGATGGCCGGCGAAATCGTCTTCAACGCCAAGTGCCAGCGCCCCTCCACCTGCAACGCCGCCGAAACGCTGCTCGTGGACCGCCCCGTCGCCGCCACCTTCCTCCCCGCCATCGCCGCCAAGTTGGCTGAGAAAAACGTCGAACTCCGCTGCGACCCAGAGGCTTTGGGAATTCTTCAATCCGCAATCCGCAATCCGCAATCCACAATCAAAGCCGCCAGCGACGCGGATTGGTCCACCGAATACAACGACTACATCCTCAACGTCCGCGTCGTGGACGGCGTGGATGCGGCCATCGAACACATCGCCACCTACGGCTCCGCCCACAGCGACACCATCGTGACCGCCGACGCGGCGACCGCGGCGAAATTCCAGCAGGAGGTGGACTCCGCCGCCGTTTACTGGAACGCCAGCACACGCTTCACCGACGGCTACGAATTCGGCATGGGCGCCGAAATCGGCATCAGCACCGACAAGATCGGCGCCCGCGGCCCGATGGGGCTGGAAGAGCTGTGCAGCTACAAGTGGCTGGGCGTTGGGAACGGGCAGTTGCGGGGGTGAGCAGGCATGAACCGCGAGGAATTCTGGAAAACCATAGAAGAAGCGCGAAGTGAGAGCGCTTCCCTCGTAGATTTGCCGGGGCAACTTATCCAGCGTTTGAGCCGGCGGGAAGAATGCGAGATTGTTGCATTCGCGACGCTCTTCACGGAATGCCTGAACGAGTCTTTCGACGCGAAGTTATGGCTCGCAGCAGTTGTAATCTTTGGCGGTTGCGGGGACGACAAATTCTACGATTTCCGATGTTGGCTAATCGCTCAGGGGCAGGAGTGTTATGAGGCCGCAATCCTAGACCCAGACACCCTTGCCGACATTGGGGTCTTTGCCGGTGATGACGGTTACCCTCTCTTGCAAAGAATGATCGCTGTTTCCGAACGCGCCTTCTGCGAGCTTGCCGGTCCACATGCCGACGAGTTCACCACGTGTGAGCGATTTGAGCGGATGATTTCCGCCGCAAGCCGTCCCCCGTTGAAGAACGAGCCGCTGGTCCAAGCAACTGATTTGGAGGCGAAGTTGATGTTCCCTCGCCTGGCAACAAGGTTCCCCAACGGAATTCGAGGCACCTTCCCTCGTTGAGTCCATAACCACTTCGCCCTTCCACCTTCCCACTTCGTGAAAGCCCTCCAGCTCGAATCCCCCGAGTGCTTCCGCTTCGTTGACATCGTCGCGCCCGCCGGGAAAACCGTTGGCACCCGGCCCTCCTCGCGCTACAGCAAGCACCCATGAGCAACGTGCAGGCAGTCGAGGAAGCGATCGCCAAGCTGGCACCCGAGGAAGTCCGGGAAGTGGCGGATTGGCTGGAGAATTTCCTGGAAGACCAACGCGAACTCCGCCCCGAGTTCCGTGAAAGCATCGAACGTGGCCAGGCCGACTTGGCCGCCGGTAAGGTCCGCGTCGTTACGCCCTGAAACGCCATGCCCGGTCAGGCGACGGAAATCTGGGCGGACGAGTTCACCCAACGCTTCGAGCTGCTTCCGGGCGACGCGCAGTCCCGCATCGTATCTGCCCTGCGCGACTTGGGCCGCAGATTGGAATCGTTTCCCCACCACCGGATGCAGGGCATGAAGTGCTTCCGCCTGCGCGTGGGCGATTACCGGGTGATCTACGACTTCAACCGGGACTCAAACACCCTGCTCCTGATCACCGTCGGCCATCGGCGCGAGATTTACCGCTGACCACTGATTACTGACCGACCAATTACTTCCGCCTTCGCCCTTCCAACTTCCCACTTCATGCGCGCCCTCCAGCTCGAATCCCCCAAGTCCTTCCGCTTCGTTGACCTCGCCGCGCCCGCCGCGCCCGGACCCGGCGAGGCGCTCCTGCGCGTCCATCGCGTCGGCATCTGCGGCACCGATTACGGCGGCTTCCTTGGCAAGATGCCGTTCTACAGCTACCCGCGCATTCCCGGCCACGAACTCGGCGTCGAGGTCCTCGCGGTCGGCGACGGCGTGACCAACGTCCGGCCCGGCGACCGCTGCTCCGTCGAACCCTACCTCAACTGCCAGAAGTGCTCCGCCTGCCGCCGCGGCCACACCAACTGCTGCGAGCACAACCAGACCCTCGGCGTCATGTGCGACGGCGGCCTCACCAGCCAGATCATCCTGCCCGCCCGCAAACTTCACCCGGCCAACCGGCTCAGCTACGAACAGTCCGCGCTCGTCGAGACGCTCGCCATCGGCTGCCACGCCGTGAACCGCAGCCAGCTCAAAGCCGGCGAAACCGCCCTCGTCATCGGGGCCGGCCCCATCGGGCTGTCCGCCATCGAATTCACCAAGCTCGCCGGCGCCCGCACCGTCGTCATGGACATGAACGAGCAGCGCCTCGCCTTCGTGCGCGATGTCATGGGCGTGCCCGACACCATCCTGACCACCGGCGACGGCTCCGAACTCGCCCGCCTCGCCGAACTCACCGGCGGCGAACTCGCCCACGTCGTGGTGGACGCCACCGGCTCGAACAAGTCCATGAGCCACGCGCTGAACTGGTGCGCCTTCGCCGGCCGGCTCGTCTATGTCGGCATCACGCAGGCCGAACTCAGCTTCCCGCACGCCCCCGCGCTGCACCGCCGCGAACTCACGATCCTCGCCAGCCGTAACGCGCTGCCGGGCGACTTCACACGCATCATCCACGCCATCGAAACCGGCCAACTCGACACGCGTCCGTGGATCACCCACCGCGCCCCCTTCGCCGAAGTCATCGAAGCCTTCCCGGCCTGGCTGAAGCCCGAGACCGGCGTGATCAAGGCGGTGGTGGAGTTGGATTGATCCGCACTTGGGCGTGAATTTCGTAGGAGCCGACGTGATAAGGCTCTGTTTGAGACGGGCGGGAAGAACCGCTTGAGCCGAGGCGCGGTCCGTTTCACCGTCGAGGAAACTTCCCATGAACCGCTCCGCCTTCTTCCTCGGGCTCTCCGGCGTGGTCGTTACCCTGAGCGCCATTGAGGCTGCGGCGACTGGGTCCGCAACGATTGCTGCCGCGTTGGGCGGGACCGCCATGGCGGGTGCATCCACCGTCGCCAAGGACCTTCTCAAGGACCGGTTCAAGGGCTGGGTGAAATCCCCACCCGAAGATCCCGGCAAACTTTTCGCCAACGACCACCTGAGCCAACTGATCGGCGAGGCCATTCAGGCCGTGCTCACCCGCGAACGCGACGCCGCCGTGGGTTCATTTCAGGTGCAATTGGACAAGCTGCTGAAACCCGTGGTCGGCTACTGGCAGGAAAATTGCCCCCGCCTGACCAACGGCACGCTGGAGGCCGCCCACGCCGCGAACCTTACCGAAATCCTGCACCGCCAGATTCAGGGCACGCAGGACTTTCCGCTGGCGACGCCCGAGGCGTGGGGCGAATTCCTCCGCGACTATGCCCAGGCGCAGGACGAGGAACTGGAGGATGAACCGCGCAATCGCGCCGCCGCACGCTTGCACCGCGAGCTGGGCCACGTCCTCTACGAAAAGGCCAAGCAAGCCGCCGAAAAGAATCCCCGCGCCGCCGCGGCAATCCAGCTCCAGTTCCAGAGCTGGCTTCTCCAGGGCATTGCCGAACTGCACGAAAATGTCCGGGCCGGTTTTGCGGAGCAGACGCTTAGACTCGCCACGCAGCATTCGGAACTGCTCGTCAAGTTTGACGGCGTGGCGGAAACGAAGGCCATCGTCGCCGGATCGCATTCCGTCCTGCTGAAACTCGCCGGCGACAACGAAGAGACGAAACAGACGCTCTCGAAGATTTTCGCCTTGGTTTCACAACCGCCGCGAACCGGTGAAGACCTTCTGCCACCGCTGATGGATCGCTTACATTCCAAGGAATCTCCGGGTGAATTCGTCCAATTGATTGAAGCCCTACTTGCGCAAGAAAGCCGTCGAGCAGGATGGGAGTATCGCACTTCTGGGCGGATCAGCCCTAACACAACTGGAATCGGCACTGAGATCAGAACGGGAAAGCCATTGGGATTCAATCCACCCGTATGGATCGGCGTGGAGTCGTTAACTGTCAGAGGCATTCACGGGCCGATTTTCTCTGATGACTTGCGTCGTCTTCGGAGGTTTAAGGCACGAAATGAAGTGGCCAACTGCGTTGTCATTTCACCGGTCGTCCTCAGTGAGGCGGATTGGAAAGAGGCTGTGGCTGACGGGGAGGCAGTCGGGACGAAGATGCACAACTTCACCCAGCCCGAGTTCGAATCGTGGCTTCGGAAGTGTCCGCCGTTACTTGCCCGCTACTACCCGGAGGTCGCCGCTAGGCTACCCGGACAGCATGGATTTGCTGGATGCAGCTTTAAGGTAGCTGAAATGGCGTTCCTCAACCGCGAGCTGCCCCGCCACAGGGATCTGCGGTTGCTGGGACTGCCCCCACGATATACGCAGCAGCGGGATGAGTCGGGGCCCATTCCGCTCCGGAAAATATTCGTTCCGCAGAGGTTTCGACGGCAGGGGGCGGTGGACGACACCAGGACACTGGTTGATCTCGTCAAGGACGACCACCCGCGTGTGCTGCTGGGTGACCCGGGCTCGGGCAAGACCACCATTCTGCACTTCCTCGCGCTTCTTTATGCCGGAGAGGCAGAAATGGATGGAGTGACGGTGGAGCGCCGAGTCCCCCTGTTCCTGCCGCTACGAGATTTCAGCATCGGTCGCAGGCAGCGCCCGCGTTTTGCCGAAGCCTTTGCGGATTCCGCCCGGCAGCTAGGCATGAAAGCCGAAGAGGCCCACCCGTGGCTGTTTGAAAGCTTGCTGCTGATGGGCGAGGCCGCCGTGCTGCTCGACGGGCTCGACGAGGCGGGCGATGACCAAAGCCGGGCCGAAATCGCTGACCTCATCGAGGCGTTTCGGCACGAGTATCCTGCCTGCCCACTGTGGGTGACGACCCGGATTGTGGGCTATGCGGGCGATGCCAAGCTCAGTGAGGAGGTTTGCAGCCACTTTGAATTGGAGCCGTTTCGCCAACCCGAGCAGACCGCGTTCATCCGCCGTTGGTATGAGCTTCAGTTGCCGCACGAACCCGAGCTTCGCACCCGCCGCACCGGGCGCTTCCTGCTTGCGGCTGAGCGGACTCCTGGCGTCCTGCGGCTCGCTGGCAATCCGTTGCTGTTGACGCTGATGGCCCTGGTTCATCACCAACACAACGAGCTGCCGCGCAACCGGGGCGAACTTTACCAGCAATGCGTCGAAATGCTGCTGAAGCACTGGCAGCAGAGCAAACATGGGGCAGGCAATCCCGCTGGCCCGGAAGAGAAGACGGCTATCGAATCGCTCTCCCCACCCATACGTCCCGCTCAGGCACTAAATTACCTTGCCGCGGTGGCGCTGGACACACAGGTGAGCAACGAACAGGAAGCCGGGGAAAGCGCCCGCGGGGACATTCCCGGGCCAAAACTTCGCAAACGGCTGGAGGAACTGCGTGCGCGGGTCCTGCCAGATCAGGACGGTGCCGCCGCGAAGGACGACATCGAGGTGTTCTTGCGTTATATCCGGGAACGTTCAGGCCTTCTCTTCTGGCACGGCAAGGACACCTATGCCTTTGCCCACCTGTCCTTCCTCGAATATTTGGCGGCTTACCAGTTGGCCAATGACCGGAAGATCTCTTTCGAGCAGCACGCGCAGTTCTTCATGGACAAGGCAGGTTTGCCCGCGTGGCGGGAATCCTTGGTGCAACTGCTGTATCTGCTGTCGCAAGCAACCGGTGAATTGACCTTCCTCGACGAACTGATGCTTTCGGCGGCCAAAGCCACGACCAAGCCACCCGCCGGATTCTGGCGGGCGCTTGGCATTGCGGTGAGCGACGAATTGGTTCCGAACGAGGGGCACATCCGGACCATTATGAGCCATCTGCTGGATGACTGGAAACCGGGGGAGTTTTCGGGCGATGGATTCGAAGCGTTGGCGCAGATTTGTTCCATTGCCGAACCGCCGAGGGTGGGACTCCTTCAACGGCTTCTGGAAGAGAATTGGCGGACCCGTAGTCCTGAACAGAGCTTGTTGTTCCTCCACCTTCGTATCCGCCTGCTCGGCTGGCCCAGCGACTTGGCGGAGAGCGGACGCTTGGCGGGCGAACTGACCGAACGCCTCGGCGGGCTGGAAAGCCCGCCCTCCCGGGAGCACGGACTTTCCAGTCCGCTGCGCGACTCTCTACCGCTCCTCCTGCACACGGCTGAGCTGCTAGCGGATGCCGGACCGGACCACGTTTCGGCGACGGAAGCCGGGGCGAAGTGCGTCGCTCTGGTGCGCATGCGGTTGCAGACCGTGATGGAGCATCCACGGGTAAACGTGAAAGACCGCGCCGCCGCGGGAATTTCGCTGTCTCGCGTGGGCGATCTCCGGCTGGCCGTTATGCCCAAGGCACCCTTCAGCGCAGCGAATCCCCTGTTTGCCTGGTGCGAACTGAAGGCCGCCGGTCCGGACGGGTTCTCGATGGGCGAGGGGAAGGAACGCTTTCGCTGCACCCGCGTCCGATCGGATTACCGTCTCGCCCGTTACCCCGTCACGGTCGCGCAGTATGCGCTCTTCGTGGCAGCGGGCGGCTATGGCGACCCCAAAGGGGAGCCGCCGGCGTGGTGGGCGGCGACGGCCGAGTGGCAGGGGTTCCAAGGCTGGGACTGGGTGAAGCAAAACCAGGTGACCGGCCCGGAGAATGCCAGCGACCCGGTGTTCCAGACACCCAACCACCCGCGCATTGGCGTGAGCTGGTATGAGGCCGTCGCCTTTGGCCGGTGGTTGAACCAACACTTCACGCCGGAGCAACTGGGCCTGCCCGTCGGGTGGCAGGTGCGGCTGCCCACTGAGGCCGAGTGGGAATACGCGGCCAGTGCAGGAGGCACCCGCCGTTATCCGTGGGGCGACGAAACCGACTTCGCTACCCGGTGCAACTGTGTTGTGACCGGCTTGGACCAGACCAGCGCGGTAGGGTTGTTTCCGGCGATGCAGGGGGCGGCCGCCTGCGGCGCGGAGGACATGGCGGGCAACGTGTGGGAATGGGGTGCTTCACACTTGCGCAGCTACCAAGGCTACAATGACCTGACGCCGGCAGAGCTTGACGGCATGTCTGAAGACGGCTCCCGCGTCGTCCGCGGCGGCTCCTGGGGCCACCGGCCGCGCAACTGCCGCGCCGCCTCCCCCAACGCCTGGCACCCCGGCTACCGCTCCCGCCTCCTGGGTTTCCGGCTGGCCGCAGGTCCAGAGCTCCAGTCGGCGGAGTCGCTGTCCAGGGACGCGGAGCGTCCCGAGGGGCCGGAGAGGCGGAGCCGTGGCTGAGGGACGAAGCCCGGAGGCCCCTCCCGCCGCGGAGCGGCGGGAAGCGATCCGCTTTTTTTACCGAGCGGGGTATTTGGTCTGCCTCAGCCTTCGCCTCTTGCACCACACTTCCTTAAGCGTGATTGAGCGTCCGGTCATCATCGCCACCATTGCGATTCTGGTGGGAACGCTGCTGCCGGGGCTCAGCAAGGCCAAGGCCAAAGCCCAAACGTCGGTCTATCTCGCTAACCTCAAGCGGCTCCCAATCGGCAGTTACTGCTGAGCCGCGAGCTTTTCCAACGACAGCACATCGCCTCCACGAAGAAAGAAACGGGTGATCTGCTCGCGCAGGGTGCGAAACAGGGCCGGATCGGTCGCGGCCAGTTCCACGGGGACATCCCGGCGGGCATAACGGACGAGCGCGGCGACTTCGGCCCAACGCCGTTGCTTGAGGTAAACGTCCACTTCCTCCGGGTGGGCCAGCAAATGGCGGGCGACCAGTTCTTCCTCGCGCGCAGTCATGGGTTGAGGATGTCCAGATAGACGAGGTTTTCGCCAGCCTGTTCCTGCCCACGCTGACTGAACTGGGCGATGATTTCACGGACCCTCGCAAGGTCAGGCCGGTGCCGGCTGACGAGGAATCGGATGTCGCCCAAGTCCTTGGGTTCACCGCGAATCAGCTTGGCCGCGATCAGGTTTTCGATCGGCGGACGGTAGATTTCCAGCCGCCCAAGCCGGTCCACCAACACGGGCACAAAGCTCCCGAGCTCTGTCGGTCCCGGTTCGATGAACTGCAAGTAGGGACGATCCGGTTCCAAGGTCGTCTTGGGATCAAACGCCAGTCCGGCAGCTTCGGCAGCCCGTTTCAGTTCCAGCCGGTCGTAGTCGCTGGCCGGCCGCCAGACATCGAGATCGTGCGAGGTGCGTCCGTCCATGCCGCCGAAGAGGCAGGCCGCGGAGCCGATGAGGCAAAGGCGAACCGGCGGTCCTTCCCGTCCCAAGGCTTCGGCAAGCCGTTCCAGCACGGCCATCCAGTCATCGACGCTGAGGTGGGTGTTCATCCGAGCAGCGGAAGCGGCCTAAAGACTACGGTTTCCAGGAAGGACGGCGACAAATTCTTGGCCGCGGTATCGTCGGGCTTCCCTGCTAGGCGGACTGGTTGAACTGCTTCAGCTTTGTTCCATGCGCCGCGCCGCCTTCACCCTGATCAAGCTTCTGGTCGTCATCGCCATTGTCGCGATCCTGGCGGGAATGTTCCTGCCGGCGCTCAGCCGGACCAAGGCCAAAGCGGAGATTTCGGCACGCGTCGCCAACCCCAAACAGCGCCAACTCGGCAGTTACTGCTGAGCCGCAATTGTTTTGGGCGCGAGCACGTCACCTCCACGGGGGAAGAAGCCGGCAGTCTGTTCCCGCACGGTGCGAGGCGACGTAGGATCCGGCCGCGGATCGGTCGCCTTCTCTGGCAAACCCAGCGTGGCTGTGGTTGGAAACCTCACCGCAATTCTCCCATGGGCAAGGACGACGAGTCCGTCTCTGCTGCGCAGCGATGAAACTCCGTTGCTTGATATCGTTGTTGTCCGGCATCAGCAGTCTGGTCGCTTCCGCCGATTCGCGGCTGACCGTTCCATTAACTTTTGGAGGAGTCAGAGCATTAGCGTTCTCGCCGGACGGCACCACGGTCGCGGGTGGATTGGGCAAGGTGACTTACACTTCAAACAATGTTGTCACCGGCGTTGATGCGGGCGGCATTGTGCTCTGGGACCCGGCCACCGGCAAAATCCGTTCCCAACTGGGACCGGTCGGCGAAACCGTGGACGGCCTCGCGTGGACCGCGGACGGCCGGCGGCTGTTGGGGCTGAACAGCGAACTGGGCCGGGTGCATGTGTATGATCCCAGCTTGTCCGCGCCGCTGCGGACCCTGAACAGCCCGGATGGCGCCCTGTTTGTGCGCGTAGTTAGCTGGGGACCGGCGTTCGCCGTGTCGCCGGACGGGCGCCGCGTGGCGGTTTCCGGAGGTCTTGCGGAGAACTTCGGCTCACTGACCGCCCTGAGCGCGGGCAGCCTGACGCTCTGGGACATCGCCACGGGAAACCTGCTGTGGTCGCAGCCGAACGCCGGGGCGCAGATGATCACCTTTGCCCAGGGCGGGGCCACCGTGGTGGCTTTTACCCAGCAAGTAGCGTGGAGTTTGGACGGCAGCGGGAACCTCTCCGGAATGATCAGCGGCCAGGCACTGGAAGGCTGGAACGCCGCGGACGGCACCCGGCGTTTCCAGGCGCCGATGAATGGCACCAATGTGAGCCACTTGGTGACGTCGCCGGACGGCGCGGAAGTGCTGGTGCTCGCGGGGCGAAGGAGCGGCTGGCATGACCCGGCCACGGGCGCGCGGACCCGGCCGCAACCCTTTCCGATCACGGCCAGCCAGGGACGCGTCCAGCTAGACCGCAGCGGCGACCGGCTGCTCCTCACCGAAGCCTCCGGTTCCCGGGTCCAACTGTTCCAGTTTTCCACCGGATCTGCGCTCGAACTGCTGACGATCACGTCCATCGCCGACCGGTTGCGGTTCACGGCGGTGTCACCGGATTTCACGCGGCTCGCCGCCATCAGGTTCACCTCGGCTCGGCTGATCGACCTGCCGATGCCGCGGATCATTTCCCGGGGCGAATCGGCCGAAGGGTTGGAATTCCAGGTGGAGGCCCCGGCGGGAACCTTCAGCGAACTGCGGTTCCGGGCCGACCTCGACAGTCCGTGGACCGCGGTGCAATCGGTGTTGCCGACGACCAACCGCTTCGTGCTACGGGACAATGATCCCACGCACCGCACGGCGTCCGCCGGCTTCTGGCAGGTTTACTTCCAATGACCGCCGGCGGAACGACTGCGCCGCCTAAAACAGTTCCCGGCGCCAGCGGTGTCCCGCCGGCAGGCGACGCAGGACGCCAAAGGGCAAATTCCAGCCGAGGTCCGGACGAACCGCGGCCGGGCCGCTGGCGGACAGGCGGGGCAGTTGGGCGATGCGGTCCAGGTGCGTTTCCATTGTCACGTCAAACGCGTCGCCGGCGTGGGTCGCGGCGAGGGCATGGGCACGGCGACGGAGTTCAAGGATCTGGTCGGCGCCGAGGCCGGCATACCAGCGGATCGCCCGGGCGGCATCGGTGAGGTCGCCGGCGGTGTAGAGCAGTTCGGGGGCGACCTGTTCCACGTAGCGGTCGCCGCCACAGTTGATGCGCGGGAACACTGCGAGGCCGCCGCGTGCATAGTGCTCGATCAGGCTGATGGGCAGCCCCTCGTAGTCGCTGGTGAACACCATGAGGTCCCAGCGTTCCAGAGCCTGCCAATAGGGCCGGCCGGACTGGCGGCCATGGAAGACCGAATCGGCCGGCAGCCGGGCGGTGAGTTCGCCGCGATAGGGGCCGTCGCCGAGGATTTCCCAGCGGACCGTGACCCCGGCGCGGTCGAGTTGCCGGTGCAACTCGGGCAGGCGGTCGAGGCGCTTCTGTTCCACGACCACGCGGCCGCAGAAGCCGAGCACCAGCGGCCGGCCGGGCGGCGTGGGCGTGAGCACGAAGGTGTCGTTCGGCGGATCGATCGGCACCGGCAGCCAGCACAGGCGTTCCGGCGGCAGGCCGAGATGTTCCTCGGCGAGCTTCAGCAACGCGTGGCTGACGGCGACCACGCCATCCAGCCGGCCGCGCTGGCGGGCCAGCCAGTCGGCCAGGCTGGGCCAGTCGGAATGCATGAAGGACACCCGGCGTTCCGCCCCGTCGTCGGCCGCAAGGAACGGAATTCCCCAGCCATTGTGATAGACCCAGGTGCCACGCGGCGCGCGAGCCGCCGTCCAGCGGGCCATGGCCCGGCGCGCGGCTCCCGGCGACGTGAAGCCGCTGAGGCCAAGCCCGTCCACATTCGCGAGGCTGAAGGGCCCGCGCTCGAACAGGCTGAGGACGCGGCCTTCGGGATTCCGACGCGCGTCGCGCTCGGCGATGCGGCGCAGAATGGATTCCACGCCCCCCAGCTTGCGATAGTGGGTGAACACGTGTGTCACAGGCGGCCGGCGCATGCGCGGAGAGAAAGGGCGGAGCCGGAAAAGGCGTCGAGGAAATTCGCCCCGGGTGGAGCCGGCTTGGGCAGACCAGGGACGGCACCCAATCCGCCGGTCCGGCGCGCCCGCATTCACAGCCCGCTGGGATGATCCACGAACACCCAGGGCACGCCGAACTTCCGGGAGAGTTCCGCGGCGAGGGCCTTCACACCAAAGGTCTCCGTCGCGTAGTGGCCGCCATAGAGGACATTGAGGCCCGCCTCTTCGGCCAGGGCGTGGGTCCAGTGCGGCCCTTCGCCGGTGATGAACGTGTCCACGCCTTCACACTTCGCCTGGACCAATTCCGCTCCGGCCCCGCCCGTGCAGATGCCGATGCGCCGGCAGGTGTCCCCGCCGCCGCCGAGCAGCGTGACCGGACCACCGAGGACCTGACCCAGCCGGGCGCGCAGTTCGTCGCGGCCCACGGGACGGGACAAGGCGGTCTGCACGCCCAGGTGGCTGCCCTTGCGTTCGAAAAACGGCCGGAGCCGGCGGAAGCCCAGGGCACGCCCAAGCTGGGCAGCGTTGCCCAACTCGGGATGTCCATCCAACGGCAGGTGCTGCGAATAGACGGCCAGATCGTGCTCCACCAGCAGCCGAAGCAATTCCGCCCGGCGTCCGGTCCACGGCACCGTCTTGCTCCAGAAAAGCCCGTGATGGACGAGCAGCAGGTCCGCCCCGGCCGCCACGGCCTGACGGGCCACGGCCAGCGTGCCGTCCACGGCGGCGGCGATCCGGTGAACGCGGCCGCGGTTCTCGAACTGGAGTCCGTTCAGCGCTCCGTCGTAATCGGCGAACGTCTCCGGTTTCAGCCGGGACTCGCAGTGGCGGACAAGGGCACTGAGGGCGACGGATTTCACGGCGCCAGCGAACCACGTCCGCCCGGCCGGGAAAAGCACCGCGTGCCGGCAGTGCGTAGGCCGACGTCACGATGTCGGGCACAATTGGACGCAGCTCCCCAAATTCTGAGGAGATTGCAGGGACGGCGAGTAGGCCGGGCTGCCAGCTTGGGCCGAGGCTGGGTTCGGGCTGGCAGCCCGAACTACCCGCCGGGCCAGCGGCCCGGCCTACTTGGAGCAATAGCCAGATGAACCCGCACCTGGCCACGGGCTCACCTGCCCGTTGCGTCGCGGACGCGGATTCGCCATAACCCGTCCCACCCTTCCTATGTTTTTCCGCAAACGGAATCCCGAGGAGCATCGCTACTACCTCCTGCCCGGTCAGGGCCGCAGCAACCGGCGGGTGCGCCGGCAGCAGACGCTGGCAGCGATCATCGTCGGCCTCATCGCTTCGGCCATCATCGGCACGACGATGTGGTTCATGGGACGGCTATGAGAATTTTCCCGCATTTTCCGGCCCTGCTCGCGGCGGCGTTCCTGCCGGCCATCGGCGCAGATTGGGCGCAATGGCGCGGCCCACACCGCGACGGCCACGCTCCGGCGGGACAGAAGTTCCCCGCCAATCTGAACGAGGAACCGAAGGTGATTTGGCGGCTGCCGGCCGGTCCGGGACTGAGTTCGCCGGTGATCGCGGCCGGCAAGGTGCTGGCCTTCGACGCGCAGAACGGGGACGAAACCCTCCGGTTGCTGGACGCCCGGGACGGACGCGAGCTCTGGCGGGCCGCCGTGGACAAGCCGTTCAGCGACTCGCAGGGGCCGACCGGTCCGCGCGGCACTCCCTTGATCGACGGCGACCGGGTTTATGCCGTGTCCTGCCGCGGCGAACTGCAGTGCCGGGCGCTGGCCGACGGCCAACTGATCTGGCGGACCAGTTTCGTGACCAACTGGTGTGCGACCTTCATCGGCGAGAAGGGCAACACGCCCGGAGCCGCGCGCCACGGCAACAACGGTTCCCCGGTCATCCACGGGGACCTGCTGATCGCCAATGCGGGCGGCACCAATGGCGCCGGCGTGATCGCGCTCGACAAGCGCACCGGCGACCTGCGCTGGAAATCCCAGAACGACATGGCCGCCTATGCCGCTCCCGTCGTCGCGACCGTGGCCGGGCGGGAACAGGTGGTGAGCTTCACCGCGGACGGCGGCCTCGGCCTGGCCGTGGCGGATGGCCGGTTCCTCTGGCGTTTCCCGATGAAGACCGCCTTCGCCCGGCATGTCGGCGCGCCGGTCGTGTTCACCGACCTGATCGTGCTCGGCTCGCATCAGGCGGGCCTCTTCGGCCTGAAGATCACCCGCGACGGCGACCGGCAGGAAGCCCAGCCCGCGTGGACCTCCAAGGAAGCCGCCATCAACTTCTCCTGCCCGGTCCGCGTGGGCGGACAGCTCTACGGACTGGGCCCGGCGAAGGACCTGTTCTGCCTCGACCTCGCCAACGGCAAGGTCCGTTGGAAACACACCGGCCTCGCCATGGGTCCGGCCGACAAGGCGTGGGTGTCACTGCTCGCGGCGGGCGACCGTCTGCTCGGCCTCACCGACACGGGAACGCTCGTGCTGTTCGCCGCGCAGCCCGAGGCTTACGAGGAGTTCGGCCAGCAACAGGTCTGCGGCAGCAACTGGTGCCATCCCGCCTACGCCGACGGCCGGCTCTATCTCCGCGACGCCAAGCAGTGGCTCTGCCTGGAGCTGGCAACGCCCTGACGGCATTCCGGCGAACGGACCCTTGGGATGGGCGGGACTTCCGTCCGCGTCCTTTTCCGAAGACCCATCGTTCCGGTGGGAATGCCCGCCCGGGATTCCACTTGGCCGCGGTGCCGGCCGGCCTACTCTGGTCGCGTCATGGAACTCATCGTCTTCCTACTCGTCGCGGGAGCGGTGCTGCTGCTGCTCGAGCCCTTTTTCCCCACGCTCATCGCCGGTCTCATCGGCCTGGCCTGCTGGGCGGGCGCTGTGGTCCTGGTTTACGGCCGTTACGGCGCCACAGCGGGCCACCTCACCTTTGCCGCAGTCCTCGCCGCCGGTCTCGCGGGCACATGGCTCTACTTCACGAAGCTGCCGACCAGCCGGCTGGCGAGACCGTTCCAGTCGGACCGCGTCATTCCCGCCGCCAGCGCCGGCAAGACGCACTTGGTCCACCAGAAGGGCATCGCCCTCACGCCGCTGCGCCCCGGTGGGGTCGCGGAAATCGCCGGTGAACGCGTGGACGTGGTGACCGCCGGTGAAGCCTTGGAGCGTAACGCCGCGCTCACTGTCGTCGCGGTCGAAGGTTCCCGCATCCTTGTTCGCGCCGTCTGATTTTCCAGAAACCCAACTCCACCGTTACCATGAATCCCTTGCTTGCAGCCGCGACCGACCTCGGAACCCTCATCCTCATCGGGGTGGGCAGCGTCGTCGGCCTCGCCGTCGTCATCATCGTCGCGAGTTTCGGCTCCATCTGGCTCCGCGCCTCCGCCTCCGGCGCTTCCGTCGGTGTGTTTGAACTGATCGCACTCCGTCTCCGCGGCATCCCGGTCGGCTTCATCGTGGACAACCGGATCACCGCCGTGAAATCCGGCCTCGACCTCACCATCGATGACCTCTCCACGCACTACCTCGCCGGCGGCAACATTGACATGGTGGTGTCGGCGCTAATCGCCGCCCAGCGTGCCGGCATCCACCTCGACTTCAACCGCGCCTGCGCCATCGACCTTGCCACCAAAGGCACCGGCAAAACCGTGCTGGAGGCGGTGAAGACCAGCGTCAATCCCAAGGTCATCGACTGCCCGGCGGCCATTTCCGGCAAGACCACCATCGACGCCGTGGCGAAGGACGGCATCGTCATCAAGGCCCGCGCCCGCGTGACCGTGCGCACCAACCTCGACCGCTTTGTCGGCGGCGCCACGGAGGAAACGATCATCGCCCGCGTCGGCGAGGGCATCGTCTCCACCATCGGTTCCGTGGAGACCTACAAGCTCGTGCTCGAGAACCCGGACCGCATCTCCAAGACCGTCCTCGACAAGGGCCTCGACGCCAACACGGCCTTCGAGATCCTGTCCATCGACATCGCCGACGTGGACGTGGGCGAAAATGTCGGCGCCAAGCTTCAGGCCGAACAGGCCGAGGCGAACAAGCTCATCGCCCAGGCTCACGCCGAAACCCGCCGCGCTGCGGCCGTCGCGGTCGAGCAGGAAATGGTGGCGCGCGTGGCCGAGATGCGGGCCCACGTCGTCGAGGCCGAAGCGCAGGTTCCGCTGGCGATGGCCGAGGCCTTCCGCAACGGCAACTTGGGCGTGATGGACTATTACAAGATGAAGAACATCGCCGCCGACACCGGCATGCGCGACAGCATCGCCGGCAACAAGCCTTCGGCCTGATCCCGGACCGAATTGTCCATGATGCTCGCCGACTTTGACCTCGGAAACCTGCGTCCCGGCCTGATCTTTCTGGTCGTGATCGTGGCTGTCATTGGCCAGGCGATCCTGCGCGGAAAGAAGCTGCTGCAGGACACGTGGACCGAGGAAACGTGGCAGCCCAAATCGCCCGGCGATTGGAGCGAAGAACTGGAACCCACCGTTCTGCGAAAGCATCCGCGCCCGGCGCCACCCCCGCTGCCCGTTCCCGCCCCCAGGCCGACCTCTGCGCCATCCCCGGGCGGTGCCTGGGAAGCGGAACTCGAACGGATCCTGCGGGGCGAACCCGCCCGGCCGGTCGTGCCGCCGCCAGTTCCCGTGCCTCCCCCGGCTCCCCCGGTCACACCCTCGCGCCCGATCACGTTCGATTACACCCAGGACACCGACCTTGAATCGGCGCCCGCGCCCACGGCCGATTTGACGCGCCTGACGGAAGCATCGTCCGGCCGCCACCACGCCGATCAGGCTTATGCCGAGGGCGCCAGCCTGCATGATCAGGTCGCTGAACGCATGCGCTCGGTGAACACGCGCATCCAGCAGCATCGCCCGGCCGAAGTCACCGCCCCCACGGCCCAATCCGCCGAGTCGGCCGCGGTGCGCAACTGGCTGCGCCAACCCGAAACCGCCCGGGCCGCCATCGTTGCGGCCGTGGTCTTCGGTCGGCCCAAGGCGCTGGAAAGCTGACTCCTGCCTCGCGTTTATGTCTCAGGCATTTCTCGATTGGTTCAGGGAGCTTCGGGCAGGGTTTCAGACCGAATCCGCCTTTCAGCTAACCCCTTGGTCGGCGGAGAGGCTGACGTGGGCTCTGCCTCCCAAGATCGCCTCTACCAATCCTGACTACGTGGAGTTTTTGATCCACTTCGGCCATGGAAGGATGCTCCAACCACCCGAACACTTCTTTAGCCTGATAGTGGTTCGCGATCCCTCGTCCGTTGACTGGAATAACCCGTCCGAGTGGCTTTCAACCGGCTTGGATTCAGGAACGCTGCGTGTAAGTGCGCTGCTGAACAGTGAGTTTTCGGACCCAAGTAAGCAGCCCTTTTCAGCCTGGCTAAAGAGGGCGTTCAAAAAGGAAGTCTCTGGGCTTGGGCAAAGAAAACTCCTGTTATTGCGCAACAAGCCGGAACCGTTCTCCGAGATGGAACTGGAGATGATTCGAATCCGGCAAGGATTTGAACTGGAGCATTTCGAACCCGCTGACGCCAAAACCCTCCGGATTCGGGTTCGAAACCGTAGTAGCGGCAGACTTCGCTTTCTTTCAGTAGAGGCGCAACGTCCAGGCAGAGGTTCGCAAGTTCAGAGATTGGAGACTGGGAGCATTGACCCAGGAGCCAGCGGCGAATTCCTCAAGTCACCATTACTCGGAGGTGACGCCGCACAACTGATCGTCATAAAGCTTCCAGACCCCAGTCCTGAGGATCGCTATCGATACTTCGAGTTCGAACGTTCGCTCCCTGAAGAAGACTGAAGTAGTCTTCCAGCCGGATGGTCCCAAAACCAAGTGCGTCTCCGAGACACAGCACCGGCCAAGGCATTCCAATTCACTCCGCCGCGTCGTCCCGAACCGGTCGGGGACGCGGTCCGAACAGCGCGGTGCCCACGCGGACGATGGTGGCTCCTTCCTCGATGGCCACTTCCAGGTCGCCGCTCATGCCCATGCTGAGCACCGGCAGCGGTGCGCCCAGCAGGTCAGCACAACGGTCGCGCAGTTCCCGCAGCTTGCGGAACACCGGCCGGACTTTTTCGGGGTCCGTCGCGTAGGGCGCCACGGTCATCAGGCCGTGCAGTTCGAGCCGCGGGTGGGCATTCAGCGCCGCCAACTCGGCGAGCAAGCGATCGGGATTCCAGCCGAACTTGGACGACTCGCCGGCCACGTTGACCTCCACGAGAATCTTCAACGACTTGGCCTGCTTCTCGGCCTGCTTCTGCAATTCGGCGGCAAGCGCCAGGCTGTCCACGCTCTCGATCATCTCGAACAGCGCCACGGCATCGCGCGCCTTGTTGGACTGGAGATGCCCGATGAAATGCCAACGGGCCTTGGCCGGACTGGCCGGGATCTTCGCCTTGGCTTCCTGCACCCGGTTCTCGCCGAACAGGGTCACGCCCAGCGCCACGGCGGCGGCAACCGACTCGGCCGGGTGGTTCTTGGACACCGCGACCAGCATCACCTCAGCGGGATCGCGTCGCGCCCGTTCACAGGCGGCGATAATGCGGCCCTGGACGGTGACGAGGTTCTCGGCAAACGACATGAGGGCAGCCTAGGCGGAAGCCCGGCCAGAACAAGGCGCGCCCGCTGGCATCAGGGCAGTTCCCGGATGCACAGGTTGCGGAACTCAACCGGCGAACCCTCCGATTCGAGGCACAGGAACCCGCTGGCGGGCGAGCAACCGGTGCCGCCGGAAACTTCCTCGCCGTTCACCCACAGACGCACCTCGCCGTTGATGGCGCGCACGTAGTAGTGGTTCCACTCACCCACGCCGCGGCTGAGATTCTTGCGCGGGAAACTCCGCATGCTGTTGGGCGCCACCGGCGGGAAAGGCGTCATCCTGGCCGGCCCGGTCGGGAAGACGTCGCCGTGGGTCGTGAACCAGTCGGCCTTCTTCTTGTGGTCGCGCTCGTATTGCTCGGTGTAGCCGTGGTCGAGCACCTGCACCTCGATGCCGTCCGGCAGGCGTCCTTTGTTGGCCTCCAGATTCCTGATCGAGGACTCGCTGGCCCACAGGAAGATGCCGGAATTGCCGCCCGACTTCAGGTGCCGCCATTCGGCGACGAGTTCAAGGTTGGTGAAGGACTGCTTGGACCGGATGACGCCGACCGGCTGGCCGGTGCAGTTCACGCCGTTGGTGTGCCAGGTGAACGTGTTGGTCGGGCAGTTCACGGCGGTGAAGTCCGCCGCGCCCAGCGCCCGCCAGCCCAGGCCCGTGCCGTCGATCGTGGCTTTCGGAAGGCCAGTTCCATCGGCCGCGAGCAGCACACCGGGGAGCAACAGGGCGGACCACAGCATTCGTGGATTCATCCCGCGAGCGTGGTCAAAGGCCCGCCCGGGACACGAACAAAAACTGCACCGACAAAACGCGCTGCCGACATCCGTCCGGCTCAGGTCGCGGCCGCAGCAGACCGGTCCTGGCCGATCCAGAGGCGGTTCCCGTCGGGATCCTCGAGGCGGAATTCCGTGAGACCGTAGAAGGTCACCTCCAGTTCCGGCACCGGCACTCCGCGCTCACGCACCTGCCGGTGATACTCCGCGATATTCTCCGGGTAGAGATACAGCACCCCTTGGCGCGGCGCGGCGGGCGCGACGTTGATGGACTGGTCGAGCATGAGCCGGCACTCGCCGTTGCGGATCATGGCCCAGCCCCAGGCATCCTTTTGGTTCTCCACCTCGAAACCGAGCCGCTGGTAGAATTCGAGGCTGCGCGGCAGATGCTTCACCGGCAGCATGGGGATGAGGCATTCCAGCTTCATGGCGGACAGTCTTCCATCGGGGCGTCCAAAGCCAAGCCGGCGCTTCAGCCCCACTTCAGGTTCGGTGACCGCAGCGCCATGAGCGCCTCCTTCACGGTCATGCCGGTCTGCGCGTAGGCCGCGAGTTTCTGGCAGCGCTGGCGCCAGAATTCCCGCTCCATCGGCGGCGCGTTCCACGGTTTGCCGTGCGGCACGTTCTGGCCCACCAGCATGGCCAGATAGCCGTCCATGCCGAACGAATTGGACGGATGCAGCAGGGCGGCGGCGGCGACGACGCTGGGGCCGTTCTCGCGGTAGAAGTCCACGATCGCCTGCGCCTTGTGCATGGCGATGTCATTGCGGGCGGCCTTCCAGAAGGGCGTGTCGAGCCGGGTGTTGAACTTGTAGTGGACGGCGAGGAAGTCCCGGATGTCGTCCCAGGCCGCGGTGTTGTAGCGGTTGTAGAGCTCGATGAGCGTGGGCGTGGGCTCGCAGAGGCTGTCCCCGAGGGAATCTGCCAGGGAACTGACCTCGACACAGATCACCTGAAGGGCGGTCGCCTCCAGCGGTTCGACGAAGCCGGCGGAATTGCCGATGCCCACGACGTTCTTGACCCACAGGGTCTGGTAGCGGCCGGCACGGAACTTCACCACGCGGGTCCGGTCGGCCGGGATCTTCGGATTCTTCCGCAGGTGTTCGGCACGGGCGTCGTCATCGCTGATGAACGAGGACGAGTAGACGTAACCGCGGTTGATGAAGTGCTCGTGCTCAATCTGCCAGGCCCAGCCCGCATCCATCGTCTCCGCGACGGTGAACGGATGGATCGGCTCGGTGGTCCGCTGCCAGCCGCCGATGACGGCGCGGTCGCAGAACAGGGTGTCGGCATAGCTGACGAAGGGAACGCCCAGCGCCTGGCCCAGGAGTTCGGAGCGGAAGCCCGAGGCGTCCACGTAGAGGTCCGCCGTGATCCGCTCGCCGGTTTCCGTGACCAGCGCGGCGATCCCCTCCGGCCCGACCTCGGGCCGGACGGTGGCATCGACGATGGCGACCCCGGCTTCCGTGCTCCGCCGCTCCAGCCAGCCGGCGAGCTTGTGATTCTCGATGTGGAACGCGTGGTTGTTGTGGAACTGCGGCAGGCCGCTTTGCTGGCGCGGAAAACACCGGTCATGCGCCATGTAGACCGACGCGTTGCCCAGCCACGGGGTCTGGTCGTCGTAGTAGAAGCCGTTGTTGCGGGACAGTTCGGGCAGGCGCTTCTCGAACTCGAAGGCAAACGTGTAGAAGAAGTGCGACCGCGGCCCCCAGAGGAACTTGATGCCCAGCTTCCAGGTCGGTTCAGCCTCCGCGTAGAAGCCCTGCGGCGGCAGCTTCAGGTATTCGAAGAAGTGCCGGGGGAACACCGCGGTGGTCCCTTCCCCGACGCCGATGATGCCGATGTCCGGACTGCGCACGACGCGGACGTTCAGGTGGGGCAGCTTCTTTTTCAGCGTCAGCGCGGCCATGAAGCCGGCACTGCCGCCGCCAAGGACGACGATCGAGTTGATTTTCATGGGGACAGGCAGGGAACAGCGGGCCAAGCAGACAGACAAAGGCCGCCCGGCGCAACGCACCGGACGGCCCGATTCCTATGCCAAGCAGGGCGTGCTCATTCGCTGCGCACGCGGAAGAACTTCGTGGTCTTGGTGGAGACGCTCTCGATGACGTAGCTGTCGCCGGTCAGTCCGGTCGCCACCGGAGCCCAGCCCTGGGCCGGGTCATCCGAACCGTCGAGGGCGTAGGTCGTGGACGGCACCGCGCTCCACTTGAGGGTCACCCGGTCGGCGGCCTTGTCATAGACCGGCGGCAGGAATGCCAGCGGTGCCGCGGTGTAGGTCGCGAGTTCCGAGCTGTAGAGCTGCGCAATGGCGGCCGCGTCGAGCACCCCGTCATACACGCGCACCCGGCCCACGCTCAACGAGCCGCGGAGCCCGCCGGTGGGAGCCCCGTTGGCCTCGTTCTGCGCCCCGAGCAGGAAGCGCAGGGGCACGCCGGGTTCGGCGTTGTTCACGGAGTGGGTGGCCAGCGGCGTGCCCAGCACGTCGGTGTTGGCGACCTCGCCGTTGGAATAGACCGCGATGGTCAGCGTGGCCGGGTCGTAGGTGTAAGCGACGTGGGTCCACGCGCCGGTGACGACCTTGCCGTTCCAACCGATGTCGGGGGCACCCCAGTGGCCCACCGCCCCGAAGTCCGGGCTGGTGCCGTGGTTGAAGGACGTGTTCGAGCCATCCGGACCACCACGACGGCCCCAAGAAAAGATGGTCTCCTCGCCGGCGGCCGCCGGATTGTAAATCCACGCATCAACGGTGCGCGGCGCGTTGTCGGCGATGAAGGCGGGCGCCGCCGGACCGGCATAATACTGCGAGCCGTCCAAGGTGACCGCCTTGATTCCGCCCACAGTTTCCACCACGCCCGGCGTGCCGCCGGCCGTGAACGGGAACTCGATCTTGCCGGCATTCGGCCAGGTCGTCAGCGGACCGACCGCCAAGCCGGCCGAATTGAGGTCCACCAGCTTGACCGGCGGGATGAGCGTCGGTGTGCTGCTGGCCGAATTGGGGTTCGACCCGTGGAAGACCTCTTGACCGTCGGCGAAACCGTCGCTGTCCGAGTCCGCCACGGCCGGATTCGTGGTCGTTTCCTGACCGTCGGTGAGGCCGTCGCCATCCGTGTCCGGCACCAGCGGATTGAGGGACCGGGTGATTTCCGCGCCGTCCTTCAGACCGTCGCCATCGGTGTCGGGATTTTGGATGTCCGTGCCCCGGGTGAATTCGTCGAGATTGCTCAGACCGTCACCATCCTGATCCTTGGCGGCATCCGAAGCATCGTTCGGGTTCAGGAAGCCCGGATATTGGCGCTCGAAGCCGGTCGGCAGGCCGTCGTTGTCGAAATCGATCAGGCCGAATTCGCCGGCTTCCGCCGTGTATTTGGCCGCGATGTCGGCCGCGCTGAGCGCCCGATCATGCACGCGAACGCGGGCCGCGGTGAGCGTCGGAGCCTCGCCGGTCTCGATGTTGCCTCCCGCCTGGTTCTGCGCGCCCAACCGGAACGGCAGCGCCCGGCCGGCACTGTCCACGGCGTGGGTCGCCAGGGTCAGCTCCTCCGAGTTGGCCAGTTCACCGTCGGCATAGACTGCCGAAGTCGTGCCGTCGTAGGTGTAAACGACGTAGTTCCAGCGGCCGAAGCCGAGCTTGCCCTGCCAGTCGAGGTCGGCCGCACCCCAGCCGCCGAAACCGCCCCAGACCGGATGCACGCCGTGGCTGAAACCGCTATTGGAGTTTTCCGGTCCGCCCCGGCGACCCCACGCGATGATCGTCTCGAAGTCCGAACCGCTGGGATTGAACACCCACGCCTCGATCGTGCGGACGGCCGCGCCGGCCATAAAGCCGGGAGCCGAGGGCCCGAGATAGTTGTTGGCCGCACCGTTGAAGGTGACGCCCTTCACGCCGGCAATGTTGGCGACCCGGGGAACCCCGGACCCGCTGGAAGCGAAGCTGCCCGGCAAGACGCCCTTGTTCTGCCATTCCGCCAAGGCCCCTTCGGCCAGCGCCGTGGCATCCAGGTCAATCAGCGGCTTCGTGATGTTCGGCGTGCTGCCCGCCACCGTGGGATTCGACCCGTGGATGACTTCCTGGAAGTCGCCAAAGCCGTCGCCATCCGTGTCCGCCACCAACGGATCGGTCCCGGCCGTCGCTTCGCCGCCGTCGTTGAGGCCGTCGGAATCGGTGTCCGCCACCAGCGGATTCGTCGCCCCGCCGGCCCGGTTCACCTCCGCACCGTCCTTGACGCCGTCCCCGTCGGAATCCGCGTTGTTCGGAATGGTCTTGCCGGTGAACTCCTGCAGGTTGGTCAGTCCGTCGCCGTCGGAGTCCAGCGCCGCGTCGGCGGCATTGGTGGGGCTGAGAATGTCGCTGTATTGCTGTTCGTAGGAGTTTGGCAGGCCGTCGTTGTCGTCGTCGTTGTAGCCGAAGGCGCCTTTCTCGGCGGCGAACTTGGCCGCGATCTCCTCGGGCGTCAGCGGCACGTCATGCACGCGGATGCGCGCCATGACCAATGTCGGGGCCTCACCGGTCACGATGGTTCCGTTGGCGTCGTTCTGGGCGCCCACCCGGAAGGGCAGCGGGTTGCCGGCGGCGGTGTTGTCGAAGGCCCAGGTGTCCAGCGAAACCGCCTCGCTGTTCGCCAGCTGGCCGTCCGCGAAGAGGCTCGAATTGCCACCGTCGTAGGTGTAAACGATATAGTTCCAGCGGCCGAAGCCGAGCTTGCCCTGCCAGTCGAGGTCGGCCGCACCCCAGCCGCCGAAACCGCCCCAGACCGGATGCACGCCGTGGCTGAAACCGCTATTGGAGTTTTCCGGTCCGCCCCGGCGACCCCACGCGATGATCGTCTCGAAGTCCGAACCGCTGGGATTGAACACCCACGCCTCGATGGTCCGCGTGCCGCCGCCGGTCACCACTTCGGGCGCGACCGGTCCGAGGTAATTGTTGGCCGCGCCGGTGAAATTGACGCCCTTGACGCCCGCCTGGGTCACGACCGCAGGAACGGCGGAGCCGCTGGAGGCAAAATTGCCGGAGACGGTCCCGGTGTTGTTCCAAGTGGCCAGCGGGCCTTCCGGCAACGCGGTGGCGTCGAGGTTCACAAGCACCGCCGCCTGCAGGGTCGGCGCGGCGGCACCGCAGAAGACGGCGGCTGCCAGCGCTGAACGCCGCATGTTCAGCCCGGCCGTGGAGAGTGGGTGATGACGATTCATGGCTATGGTAAGTCGAGTGGCTTCCTGTAAACGGGAACGGAACTTATGTGACAGCTTGGCTTCAAGCCGTCCATGAGCTCGCACGCAGTTCGCCTGACAAATTTTACCACCCCTCTTTCAGGGCAGCCGGTTCCGGGTAGAAAACGGGCAACGGGCCCCGCGGAACCCGGACCGGAAATAGCCGGCGTGGTCGTTCGGGCCGGAGCAACGTGCTGCCGACATCTTGCCGGCAGCACGTTGGAAACACATCGGCAGCAACCCCAGGCTCTGCTCGTGGACCAAGGTGGAAGGAAGCGCCCCAGGTCGCCCGGGTGCAGCTGGCGACTTCCTCCGAAGTGGCACCGGCGTCTCGCCGGTGTGGGTTCACCGGGCGCCCTCGCCCGATGAACGGCAGGCGAGGGCGCCGGCCGGACAGGTGACGGCCGAGGCGGCTGTCCCACGTTGGGGCAGTGTCCAGATGCGCCCCCGGTCGCCCTGCCCGACAAGTTCACCCTTCACCCGGCGCGGCCGCTTGCGCACGGTGACGGCCTGCGCATGAGCCAGTCGTCCGAGATTCCGTCGCCTCCCGATCCGGCGTTGCCGCGTCCCAAACGCCGGCCGCGTTACGCCGGCAAGAACCCGCGCCGGTTCGAGGAACGTTACAAGGAGCTCGCCCCGGACCGTTACGCGGACGACATCGCCAAGATCCTCGCCAGCGGCAAAACCCCCGTCGGCACCCACCGGCCGATTCTCGTCGCGGAGATCCTCGAAGTCCTCGCACCCAAGCCCGGCGAAGTCGCCGTGGACTGCACGCTGGGTTTCGGCGGACACGCCCGGGAAATCCTCGGACGCCTTCAGCCCGGCGGCCGGCTGATCGGGCTGGATGTGGACCCAATCGAGCAGCCCAAGACCGTGGAGCGCCTGCGCGCCGCCGGTTTCGGACCGGAGACGTTCACCGCCGTGCGCTCCAATTTCGCGGGCCTGGCCAAGGTGCTCGCGACCCAGGGCCTGGCCGGTGCCGATTGCGTCCTCGCGGACCTGGGCGTCTCCTCGATGCAGCTCGACGATCCGGCCCGCGGCTTCACGTTCAAGGTGGACGGCCCCTTGGACCTCCGGCTGAACCCGCAGCGTTCGCCGTCCGCCGCCGAGTTCCTCGCGCAGGTGACCGAAACCCGGCTCACGGCCGTGTTGGCCGATTTCGCCGATGAACCCCACGCGGCCCTGCTGGCGCGCGAACTGGCCCGGCTCCGGCAGGAGACGCCCTTCACCCGCACGCGGCAACTGGCCGAGGCGCTCCAAGGCATTCTGGCCACCCACGGGCTCAGCCGCGACCGCGACACCGACCAGGGTTGCATCCGCCGCGTCTTCCAGGCCCTGCGGATCGCCATCAACGATGAACTCGGCGCGCTCGACATGCTGCTCCGGCAGCTGCCGTCCTGCCTGAATCCCGGCGGGCGCGTGGCCGTGCTGACCTTCCATTCCGGCGAAGACCGACGGGTGAAACAGGCCTTCCGCGAGGGCCAGCGGGCGGGCGCCTATTCCGCCACCAACGAGGAAGTCATTCGTCCGGGCGCCGAGGAACTCCGGGCCAACTCCCGCAGCGCGCCGGCCAAACTGCGCTGGGCCGTGCGGGCGGCGTAGGACCAACCAGCCCGGAACTTTCGCCAGCGCGCACGTAGGCGGGTTCCGGGCAAGCCGCCCACAATCCCTGCCCGCACTCGCCGGCCGCTCAAGCCGGCCGCAATCCGGCCGATGTGGCCGGCATGGACGTGCCTCGCCGCCCTGGGGGAATCGCCTTGCTGGCCGGACTGCTGCTGGCAGCCGGCGGCTGCGACGTGCCCGAGGACCGCTGGCCGCCCCCGCCCCGCGACCGGTGGGAGAAACGCCTGATCGAAGCCGCCCGCCGCCATGTGAACCAATACGACGGCTGGGGCGACGTCGCCTGGGTGGTGGAACGCCATGAGGGCAAATGGCGGGTGCAGGCCTGGCAGATCGTGAATCCCCAGAACAAGGGCCGCATGCGCTGCGTGCCCTGGGCCGTGCGCGGCCTCATCTTCGACAACGACGCCAACCTCGTCGCGTATCGGAACTATCTCTGAGGCGGATGGTCGCCGGGATTTCCGGCCGTTCCGGTCCGCCGGCACCACGGCACCCGAACTTGGTCGGCGGCGCGGCTTGCCGGATTGTCCCGGGCGGTTTTGCATCCCGCCCGCAAGCGTGAACCACCCCGGCCCCCATTCTCCCAGCCATACCGGCGCCGTCTTTGCGACGACGCGCTGGGCGGTAGTGGCGGAGGCCGGGGCCGAACAGCAGGAAGCTCTGGCGGACCTGTGCCGGATCTATTGGCCGCCGGTCTATGCGTATCTGCGCCGCAGCGGCGCCAGCCCGGCCGACGCACAGGACCTCACGCAGGAGTTCTTCAGCCGCCTGCTGGCCCGGGAGTTTTTTGCCCGCGCCAACCGGGAGCGCGGACGCTTCCGCACGTTCCTGCTGTGCTCGCTCCAGAATTTCCTGCGGGATGAGCACGCCCGGACACAGGCGGAGAAGCGGGGCGCCGGCCGCGTGGTGTCACTGGATGAACTGGCCGCAGAACAGGCGTATCAGGCCGAACCGCAGGACACCGCCACCGCCGAAACGCTGTTCGAGCGGCGCTGGGCGCTCACGTTGCTCGAAGGCGTGCTTGCGCGGTTGGAAGCCGAATTCAACCAGGGCGCCCGGCCGGGACTCTTTACGGAATTGCGCCAACGGCTGTGGGGCGGAACCCGCGGAGAGCCGGCCCACGCGCTCGCCCAGCGCTTCGGCCTTAGCGAATCCGCCATCCACGTCATGCTGCACCGGCTGCGATCCCGGTTCCGCGAGCTGCTCCGGAGCGAAATCGCCGGCCTCGTCCATTCGCCGGCCGAGGTGGACGACGAGATCGCGCACCTGATCCGCGTGCTGGGGAATGCCAGCTGACGCCCCGCGCCGCAGGCGTCCTGCCGGCCGCTTTTTGCCTCACGGTTTGCGGAGCCGGAAGAAACGAAACGGCTGGTCGACCGGCGCGGCATGGGTGTTGCCGACCGGCGCCGGCGTGACCGGTTGCCAGTCGGCGAATTCACCGACCGCGGGCGTGGTTTCCAGCACGAAACCCGCAGTCTCCGCCGGCCACATCAGGGTAACGAGACCGCCCTCGACGATGAGGTTCAGGGTCACCTCACCGGGGACAACCGCGACACCGATCAGGCCGCCCGTTACCTGATACGTGCCGCCGGTCAGCAGCGCGGGACTGGTCTCACCGGTGCCGCCAGCCACGGCGAAGGATCCGCCGTCGGATCGTCCCCCGCCACCGGTCACGGGTCCACCCACCAACGAGAAGCGGCCGCCGCTGAGCGGTTCGGCGGAGAGGCCTGCCGCAGCAAGCCAACTGGCGAACAGCAGCCCGTGGGGCAACCAGCGATCGCAGGACGGAAATGCGGAGTGAAGTTTCATGGTGAGCGGAGGAGGCGAGCCGGCGTGGTTGATTCAGCCTGAGTGTTCAGGGGGTGAGTTTGGCCACGCCATTCGGCGAGGAGAGCCGCACCGGACCCGACAGCCGCGAGCCGACCCCCGAATAGGTGCCGGCCTGCTTCAGGACAACGGGTATGATGGAGGTGCCCTTCTTGTTGGCGTGGCCCTGGGCCCGTTCCAAGGCCGCCCGCACGCCGGCCCCGGCCTTGTAGGGGTAGCCCCAGGTGCCGTAGTTCTCCTCGGGATTCTCGGTGAGCGTCACGTAGGTTGGCACGGGCGGGTGGAAGGTCTCGCTCACGATGTCGGTAAACAGGCAGTTCACGGCCGGGAAGGTGAACCCGTTGTCGCGCGCGGTTTCGTAGCCTCCATCGCCGAGCCCGCAGATGACCTGGCTCGGATAACTCCGCGAAAGGTAGCGGTCGCCGAGGTCAAAGGTCTTCGTTTCGTCGTCCGTGTTTTCGACGATTTTGTTCGAGTCGGAATAGTGGGAGAAGAAGCGGCCGGATTCGTGGTAATGGAAGCTGAGGGTGATCACGATGTGCTTCCCCCGGCGCAGCAGTTCCTGCATCGAGGGCCACTTCCGGTTGTCGATGTTCACGAACTCATTGTGCGTGTAGATCGCGTCGCCGAATTTCGCGACCACCATGGTCTCGAACGCCGCTTTCCACTCCGGGTGACTGTTCAGGTCGTGGATGCTGGGCTGAAAGGCCCATCCGCAGGATCCGGCGCTGCCGTCGTCGAATGTCCGGTGTTCATCAATGGCCAGGAAGACGAGGCTGGACTGGAAGGCGCGGGAGTCCCGGATCTGGTTCAGGTAGGGTTCCAGCGGACCGGCGCCGTTCTGGTCCGAGCAAAGGTGCTGGACCCAGAGCTGGCCGGCGCCGCTGGCGTCCCAGGCCAGATCCAGTTCGAGCTGGGTGAAGCCCAGCTTGTCCAACTGGGCTGACAGATCGCCGACGTGGAGGACGTCCAGGGTCTGCTCATAGGAGTTGTGGGAAGACCGGTATTGGAACCGGTTGAGGCGCTGTTCGCCGGCCCGGGGCGTGGTTTCCGGGACATGCTGCGCCCGGCTCGTGGACATCGCGGCCAGAGCAAGGCCGGCGAGCCAACACAGGAGCTTCCGCAGCTTCATCGGGCACCTCCCTGAGATTGGACGAGCGCCCGGGAGACCAACGCCTTAAGTTCGGCCACGGTCTTCTCCAGTTCGTCGATGCGGGCATCCTTGTCGCGCAACCGTTCCTCCAGCTTCTCGTTGAGTCCCTGGATGGCGGCGAGCGCCACGCCGTCGGCATCCACGGTGGCAATGTGCCTCTCGTCGCGGCCGAGCGAGAAGGCTTCACGGAAATCCTGCGCCATCGGCCCGATGTGCCGAACCTCGCCCTGGGTCTTGTATTGCCATTCGCTGATGGGCAGGGCGGCGACCTTGGCGAGCACCTCGCGGGAGTTCACCGGCTTGAACCGCTCCTTGGCGTTGCGGTCGCTGGTGAGGTTGACGGCGGTGCACGTGACCTCGCCGCTGACCTCCAGCTTGGCCGTCGGGGTGGTGGTGCCGATGCCGACGTTGCCGCCGGCCTGCTGGAGGATGAGGTTCAGCGGGGCTCCGCCCGCATAGTCGTAGGCGAAGATGCTGCCGGTCCCGACGACCGAATCGCGAAAGATCCGCACCCCGGCACCCACCCCCGACAGCGCGCCGGAGTGATTGCCAAAGAAGCCGCTGCCGCCGGTGACAATCTGGTTGCCGGTGAGCGTGTTGCCGCCGGCGCGGCGGGCGGCGTTCGCGGGGAGCTGCGCTTCGGCCAGGGTGCCAAGGAGGTTGTCGGCGTAGATGCCGGTCAGGTTGGCGCCGTCGCCGTGGAAGGATTGGGCCGTCACCTTAAGGCTCACCGCCAGATCACCGCCGACGGCGGCGTTGCCGTTGGGCACATACAGGCTGCCGCTGTGGATGTGCTGGTCGCCGGAGAAGTGGTTGATCGCCTCCAACCGGGGCACGTTGGGCGAAAGCTGGGAATCGGCGATCGGGCCGGTGAAGTTGAGCGCCGTGGTGGCGGTGTCGGCCGTGGCCGCCGTGGTGGCGGTGGCGGCAGTGAGGGCGTTTACCTGGGACAAACCGCTGCCGTTGCCGGCGTAGGCATTGGCAAAAACCGTTCCGGCGACGTAGAGCCGGTAGTTCGGATGGGGATCCGCCCCCATCCCCGTGTTGCCCTGCACGCGGAGCGTGCCGCTGCCGAACTGACCGCCGGTGCTGCTGCTGATCACCAGGCCACCGCTGGCCGTGCGGATGGTCTGGCCCTCGGTGAACTGGTTCGCGACGTCGAGTTGGGCGACATTTTCGGGAGCCGTTCCGGCTGGCCCGGTCGCACCTTTGTCGGCGATGAGATCCCAGGAGTCACCAACGCCCGGGGGCACGCCGGTGCTCGCGGTCTTGGCGAACCACGACGCCCCGCCGCTCGCCACAGCGTCGCCAATGGCATAGGCCGAGCTTTCGGTCCACGCGCCGCGCCAGTTCAGGCCCTTGGGCCCGGCGGGTCCAGCGGGGCCCACTGCGCCCGCCTCGCCCGGATCACCCTTCGGACCCGCTGGTCCAGCCGCGCCAGCCAGTCCTGGGGCTCCGGTTGCCCCGGCATCACCTTTGTCTCCCTTTGGCCCCACTGCCCCCGGCAGACCGGCATCACCCTTTGGCCCCTGCGGACCGGTCACTCCAGGATCGCCCTTGTCCCCCTTCGGCCCGGTGGGTCCCGTGGCGCCGGCGAGTCCTTGAAGTCCTTGCGGGCCCTGCGGACCGGCCGGTCCGGTGGCACCGGGGATGCCCTGATCACCCTGCGGACCCGTCGGACCTGCCGGACCGGTCGCGCCAGCAACACCCGGATCGCCCTTGTCGCCCTTGGGCCCCTGAGTTCCGGTCAGCCCGGTCGGTCCCGTCGCTCCCTGGATGCCCTGGGCTCCCGCCGGACCCTGCGGCCCGGCCACACCCGGATCACCCTTGTCTCCTTTGGATCCCGCGACCCCGGCCGGACCCGGAACTCCCGCAACCCCCGGATCTCCTTTATCGCCTTTGTCCCCCTTTGGTCCCGTCGCACCGGTCGCACCGGTCGCACCGGCCGGCCCCTGCGGCCCTTGTGGCCCGGCGCTGCCTTCCAGCGCCCGCAAGGCATACGGCACCGGGCTGAATCCCTGGCGCGGCGCCAGCGGCGTGAACGCGGCGGCGCTGCCCGCGGGGCGCACCGCGATCTCCAGGAACCGCGCTTCGCCATTGAAGACACCCGCACCGAAATCAATGGCGGTGGTGAATTCGCCCGCGGCAACCGTCACCGGCGCATTGGTGCGGGCCGGACCGACCTGCGCGCCCGCGTTCAGCGCGTCGTGCAGCGTGAACCGGAACTCGTAGCTGCCATTGGCCGGCGCCCCGCCGTCGTTCAGCCGGCCCTGATAACTGATCGCGGTGCCCGCGGGCGCGGCCGCCCCGGAACCCAGGGACAACATCAACGCGGCGACCGATACCCAACCCCAACGGCACAATCTGGACTTCATGCCGCTTGCTACGGGATCGGCGGAAAATCCTTACGGAGGAATTTTGGGACCCAATGTAGGCGGCCGCCGCCACTGCGGGGCAACCCGACCAAAGCCAAGCGCCGGAGCCAAGCCGGCCCGCGGAGCCGCGGGGCAAGATTGAATGGCGCCGAGCCCTTTGCCGGTTTGGGTCGTAAGCCTTTCCGCGCTTTCCCGTAGCAGGCGGTGTGAACATGGTCCGTCCCAGCGCATGATCTCCCGCCGCCAGTGCGAGGTGTGCGGCTCCGCCATCGCCGCCGGGCCGCTCGGAGACGTTTGTGCAGTGTGCCTGCTGCGCGAGGGCCACACGGAGTTGTCCGGTCCGGACCTCGGGGAACCCATCGGCACCGAACCGACCGCAATGCGCGGGCGCGCCGGCCTGCCGCGTGATTTCGGCGCCTACGAACTGCTGGAGGAACTCGCCCACGGCGGCATGGGCATCGTGTATCGGGCGCGGCACCGGACGCTCGGACGGGAAGTCGCGCTCAAGCTGCTGCTGGCGGGTGCGTTCGCGAGCGGGGAATTCGTGCGGCGGTTCCAGCGCGAGGCCGCGGCGGCCGCGAGCCTGCGGCATCCGCACATCGTTGGCGTCTATGAGGTGGGTGAGGTGGAAGGCCAGCCGTTCCTGGCGATGGAATACGTCGCGGGCCGGACACTGGCGGACCTCGTGCGGGAGCATCCCCTGCCGCCGCGCGACGCGGCGCGCTACCTGAAGACGGTGGCCGAGGCGGTCGAACACGCGCACGCCCACGGACTGCTGCACCGCGACCTCAAGCCGTCCAACGTGCTGGTGGATGTGGACGACCAACCGCGCGTCACGGACTTCGGTCTCGCGAAACGCCTCGATGGCACGACCGACCTGACCGTGACGGGCCAGATGCTGGGTTCGCCCAATTACCTTTCACCGGAGGCCGCCCTCGGCCGCGAGGCACAGTTGTCGCCGGCCTCGGATGTCTATTCGCTGGGCGCGACATTGTATCACCTGCTCACCGGCCGGCCGCCATTGCTGGCCGGTTCGCTGGCGGAGACCCTGGTGCAGGTGCGGGAACAGACCGCGGTGGCCCCGCGGCTGCTGAACCCGGCGATTCCCCGCGACCTGGAGACCATCTGCACCCGCTGCCTGGAGAAGGAGCCGGCGCAACGCTACCCGACCGCCCGTGAACTGGCGGAGGAACTCGGCCGCTGGCTGCGCGGCGAACCGATCCGCGCCCGGGCCGCCACGCCGGTGGAACGGGCCTGGAAATGGACGCGGCGGAATCCGGCCCGGGCCGCGCTGGCCACGACCGCAATCCTGGCCGCGCTGGCGATCGTGGCGACCTCGCTGTGGTTCAACGTGCGGCTGACGACGGCCCGCAACGAGGCGGAACAAAACCGTCGGCTGGCGGAGACCAACCGGCTCACAGCCGAAGTCAACGCCGCCGCCAGCCGCGAGCAATTGGTCCGCATGTTGGTCGTGACCGGCAACCGGCTGATGACGGAGGGCGATTCCCTCGCCGCCGCGCTTTGGTTCGCTGAGGCGCTGCGGTCGGGGCCGGGAACCGCCGGCAACTTGCGCAGCGAACTGCCCCATCGGCGCCGGCTTGCCGTCGCCTGGGCGGCCGCGCCGCGCCTCGTCCACCTGGACCGGATCGAGGACTGGCGGACGGTCGTGGACCCCGGCAAGGCCGCGACCGACCAAGACCGGCCTTTCCGGCTGGAACGGGCCGAGGGCGGTCGGATTCGGGTCCTGCGCAGCGACGGCACCACGGTCACGTTCACCGATCCCGACGCGGCCGGCGCCCGCACGGAATTCCTGCCCGCCGCCGGCGATTTCCATGAAGTGACGTTCGACGCGACCGGCCGGCGCGTGCTCGTGTTCGCCCGCGACTGTTCGCAACGGGTCTGGAATCTGGCCACCGGTGAGCCGCTCGCACCGGTGCAGCCCGGGGACGGTTACGGCCTGCCGCCGCGCTGGAATCCCGATGGGCAGAGCTGGCTCAGCGTGCGTCAGGAGGGAGCACGGTGGTTCATCGAACGGCGGCGGGTCGCCGCCCCGCAGGCCGCGCCGCTCCGGACCGTGGTGAATTCGCAACTGTTCACCTTCGAGGTGGAACCAGGCGGCCGCTGGCTGGCGAGCGCCCACTGGGACGGGACCGTGCGGCTGTGGACGGCGGACACCCTGGAACCCGTCGGCGAACCGCTGCGGCACGCAAACGGCATCAGCACGATCGCCTTCAGCCCGGACGGTTCGCGTCTGGCCACCGGCGGCTGGGGCGAGGAAGTCCGCGTGTGGTCGGTGCCGGCCGGCCGGCTGCTGACACCGCCGCTGCGCATGGACAGCAAGAGCGCCCATCTGGCCTTCAGTCCCGACGGCCGGTATCTGCACGCATTCGCGGAAAGCAAACTGGCGCAGACCTGGGACCTGTTCCGGCCGGAACCCGCGGCCCTGCCCGGTCCGGTCACCGGAACGCTGGTCCTCACGGCCAATTCCGCGGGCGCAATTTGCTCCTGGGCCGCCGATCGGCGGGTCCATTTCTGGCGGGCCACGCAGGCCGCCGGGGAAGCGGAGTTCCGCCACAGCCAGACCGAGCTCATAGCCGAAGGCGCTCCCAGCCAGCTCGAACTGTCAGCCGACGGACAGTTCGCCGTGGGCCTCTTCGCGGAGGGATTGACCCTGACCTGGGAAGTGGCTTCCGGGGCGCTGCGTCACCGGCTGCCCCTCGGCAACAGCGTGCCGGTTCACGCGAGTTTCAGTCCCGATGGCCGTTGGCTCGCCGTCGCGTCGGCCGACGGCTTCATCCGGCGTTTCCGCAACGATACGGGCACGGAACTCGGCCCACCACTGGTTCACGGCGGGCCGCCGCACCGCCTGGCCTTCAGCGCCGATTCGCGCCGGCTCGCTTCCGGAGGGACCGACCGGACGGCGAAGCTGTGGGAGTTCGAGAATGGCCGCGCGGTGGCCACGCTGCCGCACGAACGAGAGGTCGCCCGGGTGGATTTCCATCCGGACGGAACCCGGCTGCTCACGAGCATGGCGGACCGAACCGCCGACGGGCTCAGTGCGCAGCTGTGGGACCTGCGCACCCTGCAGCCCACCGGCCAGCGCATGGAACACGCCCACGGAGTCGCCCACGCCCGGTTCTTCCCGGATGGCAGCCGGCTCGTGACGGCGAGCGAGGAAAGCGAGGCGCGGATCTGGAACGGGACCGACGGCACTCCCGCCACGCCGTGGATCCGGTGCGGCCGCCGGATCACCCGGATCGAGGTCAGTCCCGACGGGCTCGCGCTGGCGACGGTGGACGAAAGCGGTTCGCTGCGGCTCTGGGACACCGAATCCGGGGAACAGCTGAGCGCCTCGGCACCGGGGAACCGCGTGTTTCACGCCGCCTTCATTGGCGCGGACCGGCTCGTCTGGGCAGAGGCGGGCGGTCCACCACAGCTGCTGACGTTGCCCGCGGCCACGGGAACCCGGGCCGATCTGCTCGACCTGGCGCGTCTTTCCGTCGGCCAGGAACTGGATGCGACCGGCGGCCGGACCCCGACGCCGGGAGCCATCCAGTTGGAACTGTTCCGGCGGTTGCGGGCAGCGGACCCGGAACGGTATGTCCTCCGGCACTTCGCCCCGGAATGGCATCGCCAGGAACTCGCGCGTTCCCGGGCAGAGGCAAACGCCTTTGCGGAGGAGTTTCACCGGCGTGTCCTGTCGGGTCCGGAAGCTGCGGCGAACGCGCGCTGAGCCCGTCCCGTGCCGCCGCCTCACACATCGCACACCTTCGCCGCGTGACGCAGCGCGAGGGCCCGGTCAGGCCAGGTGGGGATGAATTCCTGCGCGACGAAACCCGCGTAGCCGATCTCCAGCAGCGTTCGCATCACCGCCGGGTAGTTCACCTCCTGCGTGTCGTCGAGTTCGCCCCGGCCCGGCACGCCGGCGGTGTGGATGTGCCCGATGAGGTCCTTGTGCTGGCGCAGACGGCGGATCACGTCGCCGTCCATGATCGCAACATGGTAAATGTCGAACAGCAGCTTGAAGTGCGGTGAATTCATCCGCTGCACCAGCCCGGCACAGAAGTCGATGTGGTCGCCGAAGTAGCCGGGATGGCCCTTCATCGGATGCGTGTTGTCGCGGCTGTTGAGGTGTTCGAGGCAGAGAGTGACGCCCTTCTCCTCCGCGTAACCGATCACCTGCCTCCACGCGGCGAGGCAGTTGTCGGTCATCTCGGCTTCGCTCAGGCCGGCCTCGCGCATGCCGGTGAAGGTGATCACCTTCCGGCAGCCGAACTTCACCGCCACGTCGATGCCCTCGCGCAACTCACGGATGACTTCGGCGTGATGCGCCCGGTTGCATGGCCCCTTCGCAAAACCGTGACTGCCGCCGAGCGAGATTTCCAACCCCAGCTCACGGACGAGCGGATAGTGTTCGCGGCCGATGCCTTCCATCGCCACGAGCCCGATGTCCCTGCAGAGACGCGCCAGTTCGGGCGTGGGCATGGGATTGAACGTCCAGCCCATGATGGACTGCCGGATGCGGCCGCGGCGGATGCGGAAGTCGGGCTCCACTTCCGTGCGGGGCAGTTGGGCCAAGGCTGACGGCGTGGCCGCGGTGGCGCCGGTCGCGGCGACGGCGACGGCTTTGAACGCGTCGCGACGGGACAGTGCGGTGGAGGAAGGAGGATTCATCAGGATAGCGGGTTGAACGGAACCACGTGACGGTCAATGGGGCGGCTGCGGCACCAGGCCAAGCTGTTGCAGCATTCCGTGGCGGTCCATGTTGACCCAGATCTGGTGGATCCTTCCGTCGCGGAGCCGGAAGGTGCTGGTGCCCGTGAACGTCACCGTCTGTCCGGTGGGCGGTTGGCCCAGGAACGCCCCGCGGTTCGTGCCGTGAAACGTCCAGCGCGCCACCACGCGGTCGCCCTCGGCGATCAGCTCCTCCACCTCGAAGCGGAGGTCCGGGAACGCCTCGTGGAATCCGGCCATGCTGCGCTTGTAGTCCGCCAGGCTGGTCACCCGGCTGGGCGGATTGTTCAGCTCCAGATCGGGCACCATCAGCGCATCCGCCACCGCCACATCCGCATGATTGGCCCAGCGGTCAAAGTAGCGGCGGACCACGGCGCGATTGTTTTCCGCACCGGACCGCGGGGCTGACACAGCCGGCTGCCAGCAGCACGAGCACGGCGGCAAGCGCCGTGCGGACTGGAAGCGCGATTCTCACTTGCTTCCGAAGCACCAGACGTCCGTGTCGGTGCGCAGGAAGAACTGGCCCTGCGAAATCGCGGGCGACGCCTGCACCTTGCCCGTTCCCAGGGGGTTCTTCGCCAGCACCTTGAACTCCGGCGCGGCGGCGATGACGGTCGTGTCGCCGTTGTCCGCGATGAGATAGATGCGCCCGGCGGCGGCGACGGGGGAGGCCGAAAAGTTGCCGCCGATACGTTCCTGCCAGACCTGTTCGCCGGTCTCGGCCCGGAGGCAGGAGGCCACGCCGCCGTCGGTGATCGCGAAGAGGTAAGGCTTCACGTAGATCATCGAAGGCACCTTGGGCATGCCCTTCTTCTGTTCCCAGACGAGATTGGATTCCTTGAGGTCGCCCGCGCCGCCGAGCTTGAAGGCCTTGATCGTCTCCTTGCCGCCCCAGCCGCCGGCCGTGATCGCGAGACCGTCGGCGAGCACCATCGAGGGAACCTTGCCTTCGCCGGCCACGAGGCTGGTCCAGCGCAGCGCGCCGGTTTTGAGATCGAGCCCCTGCACGACGTCACCGGCCTCGCTGATGACCTGCGGACCCGCCGGGGAATTCCAGATCGCCGGCGCGCCATGCGAGATGCGGGATTGGCCGCGCAGGGTTTTCCAGCGCTCGCGTCCGGTCTTGGCGTCGAGGGCGACGACGTAGGAACGATCCCACGGCGTCTGCCAGCCGAGCTTCTTGTCCTCGCCGTCGCTGCTGCCATCGCGGGCCATGACGAGCAGTCCGTCGTGCAGAATCGGCGCGGTGCCGAGTCCGTGCTGGCTGTAGAACTTGTGGTCGCGGTTGACCCACTGGACTTCGCCCCTGAAGTCGAGGGCGGCGAAACTGCCGTCGCCGAAGCACGCATAGACCCGTTTGCCGTCGGTGGCGGGTGTCGGCGTCGCGTAGCTGTTGCGGTTTTCCTTGCGGCGCGTCTCCTGCCGGAACACCTCGCGGTCCCAACGCACCTTGCCGGTCTTGCGGTCGAGCGCGACCACGCGGCAGGACTGGCCGTTGTCGGTCGCGGTCGTCACGAAGACATGATTGCCCCAGACGATCGGCGACGACCACGACTCGCCGGGGATGGCGGTCTTCCACGCGAGGTTTTCGGTGGCGCTCCAGTTGAGCGGCACCTTGGTTTCGGCGGAGAGCCCCTGGGCGGTCGGGCCACGGAATTGGGGCCAGTTCTCGGCGTGCAGCGCCAGGGCTCCGGCGAGGGTCCCCAGCAGGAAGAACGTCTTCATGGAAATGTCGGCGTCAGCCTTGGCGAGCGGACCGGCTTCTGCACGCACATTTCACGGGGCATGCGGCCGCCTGCCTCCCAATCATTGGTCGGCCCCGCGGGGGCGCATCTGGACACTGCCCCCGAAGTGGCACCGGCGCCTCGCCGGTGTGGGTTCACCGGGCGCTTGCCCGGTGATCGGCAGGCGAGGGCGCCTGCCGGACAGGTGACCGCCGAGGCGGCTGTCTCACTATGAGGGCAGTGTCCAGATGCGCCCCCGTCAGCGCAGCTTCGCGAGTCGCTTCCGGTCGGAGTCGGCGCGCAATCCGATGCGGTCGAGCGGGATTGCCTGGAAGCCGGTCTTGAAGGCCGGGGATTCGGGCTTCAGCCGGAAATCCTGTTTCGCCGGATTCACGAGCAGCGGATCGCCTGACGTGAAGTTGTTGTGGACCGCGAAACCGTCGGCCTGGGCGTGCCAGCCGAGTTCAAGCCATTTGCCGACGCAGACGTTGCGGTCGATGACGTTTCCCTCCGCCGGGATGCCTTTGAAGCCGTCCTTGGCACCATAGTAGGCATCGAGCGATTTGATCGCCGGATAACGCTCGCGGTAGAGCGCGGCGGGCACGGCGGCGAGCTGCTTCCGCATGAAATCATCCACCATGCTGCGCCACACCGGTGAAGAGTCCATACCCCGGGCGTCCGCCCGCACGGCCGGATCGCAGTCCACGAACAGGTTGTTCTCCACGCGGTGGTCGCGGCCGCCGCCGATGAACATCGCCCAGTGGACCTGGTAGAAGACGTTGCCGAAGACCTCGGTGCCGCTCACGCAGTCGTCCATGTAAACGCCCATCGAGCCCATGCCGACACCGCCCGTTTCGTGGATGTAGTTGTGGCGAATCCGGTTCCCGCGGAACGAATAGTCGCGGCCCGTGTAGATGGCGCCGACGTCGCCGGTTTCGAGCGCGATGTGATGGATGTCGTTGAACTCCATCAGGTGGTCGTTGCCCCAGAACAGGATCGCGCAGTGCGGATGGTCATGGATGAGGTTGTGCGACGCACGCAGGCCCACGCCGGTCATCGCGATGGCGGGCACGTAGCACTTGGACCAGCGGCCCTGGCGTTGGAAATGGCAGTTCTCCACGAAGTGTCCGCCGGGCTGAAGCGTCTGCCGGTCCCCGCCGTTCAGCGACACGCCGCCGTCGCCGGTGTCGAACAGGTCGCAGCTCACCACACCGTGACCGGAGCCGCCCTCGATGACCACACCGCTGTTGCCGAGGTTGCGCAGCACGCAGCCGAGCACCCGGTTGTTCGTGCCACCGCGGATTTCGACGCCATGGCCCCGGGTTGCCTCGAGGATGAGTCCGCGAAACTGGACGTGGGACGCTTCGGCCAGGCGAAGGAGCGGCTGATCCAGCAGCGAAAGTGTCACTTCGGCGGACGGGGAACCTGCGGGCGGCCAGAAGTAGAGTTTGCCGCCGGTGCGATCCAGGAACCACTCGCCGGGCTGGTCGAGTTCCTCCAGCACGTTGAGGTAATAGAACCGCTGACCCTTGCGAAAACCGTAGAGCCCGTGCGGCGGCGCCGTCCGAATGAAGCGGCGTTCGCGATCCAGCTCGGCGACGCGTTCGTAGGAGTTGGCCCAATCCCACGCCCAGTAGCCGTGAACCCACACATCCGAAGTGTCCTGCCAGCGGTTCGGCCGGTCGCCGGCGTAAAGGAAGCCGCCGGGCAGGTCGCCGATGTTGCCGCCGTGATCGTCGTTCTTGCCTGACCCGGCGGGGAAGCCGGCCAGTTGGTCGAACTGCCCTTCGTTGGGCCAGCGGGCCAGGGTCATTGGCCGGCCGTCGAAGAACAGTTCGCAGTGTGCCGGCGCGGTGCCACGGCTGAAGCCGCGGGACTTCATCTCGCCAAACACCGTGATCCCGAGCGCGCGCAGGTCGAGTTGCCGGACGCGGGCGCGGGCGGCCTCGTCGAAACGCTTCGCCACCGCGGCCTCCGATACCGGACTCCACCGGCCGGCCGGCGGCAGCGCGACCCCGCCGATCAACCGCACACGGTCGTCCTTCCAGGCGCGCCAGACAATGGGAGCGGCGTCCCGGCCAGAGTCGGCGGCGGAGAGTTCGAAGGCATTGGTCCGGCGGAAGTCGCCCGCGTGCAGCCAGACTGTGAATTCGCCCTTGGGCAGTTTGCCGGCGGCCTTCAGCTCGCGGACTGCATCCCGGGCGCGTTCGAGGGTGGCGAACGGTCGGGTGCGGGAACCGGGATTGGCATCGGACCCGGCCGGCGCCACGTGGAAATCGGCCCGCGCCGCGAAGACACCGACGAGCAGCGCCAGAAAACAGGGGAAACGCATGAACAGGCGACGAACCGGGGGATTGGCTATTCGGGAAAACCCTTCACGGAAAAACTCAGTCCCGCGCCCGCCAGAGGGCGAGCGTGGTGAAGGCGGCCACCGCCGCCGCGTAACCCAGGATGCCCACGCCGATGGCAAACGGGACAAGGCGCCATTCCGCCGTGGCCATCAGCGCACCGCCCACCAGCGCGAACAGCAATGCCTCGCCAAGGAAACAGCCGGTGGGCAGAAGCCGCGGGCTTTCGCCCAGGCGATCCGAAAACCAACAGCGGTAGTCGAGTTCGCCCATGGTGCGAATGAGCCAGGCCGACTGCAGGTTTCGGGCGGCCACCAGCAGACTGGTCGTGGTCAAGGCCAGCGCCAGCAGCGGCCACAGGCCGAACAGCAGGGCCAGCAGCACATTGAGCGGCACGCCGAACTTCCAGCCGAGCCGCCGCGCCACCGGATTGCCCTCCATGACCAGGTTCGGCGTGGCGATCCACGTGGACAGCAAATCGCAGGTCCGGCCCGCGAGCACCAGTCCGGCCCGCGAGCACCAGTCCGGCCAGCAGCCACCAGCGGCCGGAGCCGAAGCGGACAAACTCATCCAGCATCATCACCGGGACAGCGTTTCACGGACCGTGCGCCAGCCCAAGTCCGGACCCGTGCGACCCGCCGCAGTCTTGACCTTCCCGCGGAGCCTCCTTAACTCACCCGACGTTCAACTATGCCGACCTACGAATACTCCTGTGAGAAATGCGGACACGAGTTCGAGTGCGTGCAGTCCATGAAGGATGCCGCGCTCACGACCTGCCCGAAGGACGTCTGCCCGAAGAAGACCTGGGGCAAGGGCAAGGTGAAACGCGGCATCGGCTCCGGGGCCGGCCTCATCTTCAAGGGCAGCGGCTTTTACATCACCGACTACCGCAGCGAGGGCTACAAGTCCGCCGCCAAGAGCGACGCGGAGGCCGCCAAGCCGAAGGCCGAAACCAAGTCCGAGGCCAAGAGCGAGTCCAAGCCCGCCCCCGCCCCCGCGCCGGCTGCGAAACCGGCCGCCAAGAAAAAGGCCTGAACGGCAGGCCCCGCCCCCGTTCCAACCGGAGTGAACTTTTCCCGCCGACTTCAGCGCCAGTTCGCGTGGCTCGCCTGCTGCGCCGCCCTGGCGCTGGCCGTGTGTCCCGGACGCGCCCAGACCACCGCTGCGGGTGAGGCGCCAAGGGCCGTAAAGTCGGTGAGCGGCCAGTTCATCGTGCATGCCGGGAAGGCGAGTTTGCCCCTGCCGGGCCGGGAAATCCGGCCGGTCGGCGACGAGCTGGCCATCGGACTGCGACCGGACCTGCTGACAGTGTCCTGCGAACGCATCAAGCGGGCCGTGCTGACCCGGCTGGGTCTGCGGGACCAGTGGCGTGGCAAGATTCACCTGCATCTGCACCCGCAGCCCGCGGCCGAGCAGCCGGTTGCCATCCGGCCACAGGTGTTCCGCGACGGCTGGCAGTTCCACGTCTCGCTGCCCGACAAGATCGAATGGCCCCGGCTCGTGCGCGCGGTCACCGAGGTCGTGCTGCTGGAGCTCGCCAACCGCGAAAACGGTTCGACCGTCTGCGCGCAGCCGCCCCTGTGGTTCGCCGAGGGCATGGATGCGCTCGTCATCGGCGAACACGGGCGCGAGCTGGTCATCGAGTCGCAGACCTTGCTGAACCGGGCCGACCACAAGCCGGACGCCCTGCGGGACAGCCGGACCGCCCTGGTCGGCCAGGATCCGGCAGGATTTTCGGAACTGACCCTGGCCACCGTGGAACAGCTGGCGCCGCCGGGCGAGTTCACCCGCTTCCGCGCGAATGCCGCCCTGCTGGTCCACGTGCTCACCGCCGATTCCCGGCGGCAGCGGACCGTGGAGTTCCTCCGGAACCTGCCCGCCGCCCTGAACTGGCAGACCCCGTTCCTGCACGCCCACCGGCCTGAGTTTGCCAACCTGCTCGAGGCGGAGAAGTGGTGGGCCGTGAACGCCACCCACGAGCTCGCCCAGGACCCGGCCCTGTTCTGGTCACCCGCGCAGGTCGCGGCGCGCCTCGGGGAAATCTTCCGCGAATCCGCCGCGGTGCGCGCCGGCGCCACCACCGCCACGGAGACGCTCCCGCTCGCCCGGCTCGTCGCCGAATGGGAGTTCGCGGCCCAGCGGCCGGTGCTCGAACGCAAGCTGTCCCAGCTCCAGCTGCTGCGGCTGCGCACGCCGGAGGAACCCGCCCCGCTGCGCCCGCTGGTCACGGAATGTTTCCGGACCCTGGAACGCTACCTCGCCGAACGCGACCGGGCGAACGCCGGCAACCCGGGCCGCGGCACCGTCGGCAACCGGACCAAGGTGTTGATCCGCACCACCGCCCGCCGCCTGGAGGCCCTAAGTCGCGAGGCCGCCGCCCTCGACCGCTGATTCCCTCCACCTCCGGCCCATGCCCTTCCCGCAACCTCGCCACCCCGCCGTCCTCGGCACATTCCTGTGCGCACTCGCGTTGGCCGGCTGCCGGACCCTTGGCCCCGAGCCCGCACCGGCGCCTTCCCCCACCGCCACCAATGCCGTGCCGCTGGAACCGCGCATCCGTCCGCTCGATGATTCGGTCGGCCGCGTGGTGTCGGTCAACGCACGCCTGAAGTTCGCGGTGCTCGACTACACGCTCTACCGATTGCCCGCGCAGGGACAGGTGCTGGTGGCGGAACGGGACGGCACCGCGGTGGGTGAACTCAAGGTGAACGGTCCCGTTCAGGGCACCACGCTCGTGGCGGACGTGCTCTCCGGGGAAATCCGCGCCGGCGACCGGACGCGTCCGAAACGCTGAGCCCGGGAGCCGGCCGATGCTGGCGAACCAAAGGCGTCGGCTTCGGAGTGCGGCCGTCGTCCGCCGTTTTGAGTGAGGGCAACCTTGGCCAGAAGTTTTCTGGCGAGATTGAGGGCGGGCGCACGTTCGACGCACGAGAAGACTCGCGCAGTCCAAAACGCCAGCGTGGAAGATAGCATTCGGCAAGCCTCCCGCCCCGTCATTTGCTCGATCGCCTGCCTCCGTGCGGGGCCAGCCCCTCAGGCCAACGATCCACCGTTCAACGCCGCCGTCTTTTGACAACCCTTATGGGCGTCGCAGCGCCCAACGCTTAGCAGGCGCCGCTTGCCTGCTCAATCGCCTCGGCCAGCTCTCCATCGAACGTCTCTGTGGCATCGTCTGCCTCCTGCAATTTCCGACGCGCTACCGGCAGAAGATGATCAACAGCGAATCGTTGCCGCAGCAACGTGGCCAACTCCTCTCTCGATAAGTCACGAAGCGGTTTGCTCCACGCTTCTCTGCAACGGGCAATCAACCCGCTGTCCCAATCCGGCTCAACCCACGGGCCGAGGATGTGAGCGAGGGAACTGAGGTCATTGCTCATGGCAGCCTGACAGTTAAGTGAGCCGCAGGATTGCGGGTTGGTTGTTGACGCTGATTTGCCGAAACTTGCACAAGCCCGCCTCCAGCAGAGGGTGGTCCGCTCCGACGACTCCCGGGAAGACGAAAATGCCGCAGGAAACCGAACCGCGGGGCAACTTTTCATCGTGGCAACTCCAGGATGTGGATTGGGAAAGAACGGCGACAAGGTGGGGCGAGACTCTGTCGAGCCCTCTTTGCCGGCG
>OFDN01000089.1_pt1 | contig 94197 bp, 89 predicted proteins | sample 1520971 | NCBI WGS metagenome assembly OFDN01 (sample SAMEA94257418, study PRJEB24077) | hot springs metagenome | biome: Aquatic biome; feature: Geographical feature; material: Water | place: India | collected 2012-06-12 | depth 5 m
GCCGCCCGGGCTGCCGCCCGGCGCATGGCGGCGTCGCTCGGCGAGGCGGTCGGCGAGACCGTGGGCTATCGCGTGCGTTTCGACAGCAAGGTGGGACCGCGCACCCGCATCGAGGTCGTGACGGACGGCCTGTTCCTGCGCCTGCTGCAGGACGACCCATCGCTCGAGTCCGTCGGCTGCGTGATCTTCGACGAATTGCATGAGCGCGGACTGGAGACCGATCTCTCTTTCGCCCTCGTGCGCGAAGCACAGACCGCGTTGCGCGAGGATCTGCGCGTCGTGGCAATGTCGGCGACGCTCGATCCCGGTCCGGTGTCGGCGCGACTGGGCGGCGCCGCAGTGATCGAGAGCGCGGGCCGCATGTTTCCGGTCGAGACCCGCTATCTCGACCGAGACTCCGCCGGTCGCATCGAGGATGGCGTGGCCGCCACCGTGCGGCGAGCGCTCGCCGAGGAGACCGGCAGCGCACTGGTCTTCCTGCCCGGCGTCGGCGAGATTCGCCGGGTGGAGGAGCGTCTACAAGGCCTCGGCGCCGAGATCGACGTGGCGCCGCTCTACGGCGACCTCTCGCCCGCCGACCAGGACCGCGCCATTGCCCCCTCGCCGCCCGGCCGGCGCAAGGTCGTACTGGCGACGTCGATCGCGGAAACCAGCCTCACCATCGAGGGCGTGCGCCTCGTGGTCGACAGCGGGCAGATGCGCGTTCCGAAATTCTCGCCGCGCTCCGGCATGACGCGCCTCGAAACCGTGCGGGTGAGCCAGGCCTCGGCCGACCAGCGACGCGGTCGCGCCGGCCGCCTGGAGCCGGGCATCTGCTACCGGCTGTGGACGGAGGAATCGCACCGCGGCCTCCTGCCCTTCACCCCGCCCGAGATCCTCGACGCCGACCTGGCGCCACTCGCCCTCGAGCTTGCCGCCTGGGGGACCAGCGATGCCACGAGCCTGCCCTGGCTGACGCCGCCTCCCGCCGCCGCGCTTGCCACGGCGCGCGCACTTCTGGCCGATCTCGGCGCGATCGATGGTGGCGGCGCCATCACGGCACATGGGCGCGCCATGGTGCGGCTCGGCCAGCATCCGCGCATCGCGCATCTGGTGCTGAAGGGCCGGGAACTGGGACAGGGCCGGATCGCCGCGCTGCTGGCCGCGATCCTGGGCGAGCGCGACTTCCTGCGCCTGCCGCCCGGCCAGCGTGACGCCGATCTCCGCCATCGCGTGGACATCGCGCTCTCGGGCCGTCGCGACGGCACCCTGCGCCTGATCCAGGAAGCGGCCCGTCGCCTGATGCCGCGCGCCGCAGCCGACGAACGCGCCGACCTCGCCATGACCGGGCCGCTGCTGGCGCTGGCCTACCCCGACCGCATCGGCCGCCGTCGCCCCGGCACGGCGGGGCGCTATCTTCTGTCGGGCGGACGCGGCGCGGTGTTGCCCGAGGGCGACCCGTTGGCCAACGAGGAGTTCCTCGTCGTCGCCGACCTCGACGGCTCGGCCCAGGAAGCGCGGATCTTCCTCGCAGCGCCCATCACCGCGACCGATATCGAGGAGCTCTACGCCGATCGCATCCTCGACGAACAGCTGGTGCAGTGGAGCGCCCGCGATGGCGCGGTGCTGGCGCGGCAGCGCCGTCGACTGGGGGCGCTGGCGCTCGAAGACAAGCCGCTGGCCCGGCCGGATGCCGACAAGATGCAGGCCGCGATGCTGGACGGGGTGCGCCAGTTGGGGCTCGGCACCTTGCCGTGGAGCGACGATCTCACGCGCTGGCGCGAACGCATCGGCTTCCTGCGCCGCCACGCCGGCGAGGATTGGCCCGACCTGTCCGATGCCGCCCTCCTCTCGGCACTCCCGGCGTGGCTGGGTCCTCATCTCGACGGTGTGTCGCGGAAGGATCATCTGTCGCGCATCGACCTCGGCGCGGCGCTGAAGGCTCTCGTCCCGTGGGAGAAGCAGCGCGAGGTCGACCGCCTCGTGCCCACGCATGTCGAGGTGCCGAGCGGATCGAGGGTCGCCATCGACTACACCAATCCGGACGAGCCGACCCTCTCGGTACGCCTGCAGGAAATGTTCGGCCTCACGGAGACGCCGCGAATCGCCGGCGGAAAGGTCCCGCTCACCATCCATCTTCTGTCGCCGGCCCGTCGCCCGGTGCAGGTGACGCGCGATCTCGCGAGCTTCTGGGCGAATGGATACAAGGCGGTGAAGTCCGAGCTGAAGGGCCGCTACCCCCGGCACTACTGGCCGGACGATCCGCTGGTGGCCGAGCCCACCGCCCGCGCCCGGCCGCGTCCGCGTTGAGTGCCGCGATGCGCAGGCTTTCGATCTTCTTGCTGGCTCTGCTGTTCTCCCTGCCGGCCGCGGCGCAGGCGCTCGAAGACTGTCCTCGCTACGTCCCCGCAACGCTCGAAGCCTGGATCGCGTCATCCGACCTCAAGCTCGCGGCCTACGGCTACACCTGCCGCATGATCAACATCGACGCGACGCTCGGCCAGGCGATGCGCGAGGGCGTGCAGTCCGATGATGGCACCACCTGGCGCGAAACCTATCGCCGCACCCTCGAAAGGGTGCGCGAGGCCAGCGCCCTCAACCGCCGCTGGGCCGGCCCCGAGGCCACGCGCAACCTCGCCGTCCTCACACGCCTCGAAGTGAAGTATCGCCGGCTGGCGGAGCCCTAGACTCCAGTCGTCCTGAGCGCAGCGAAGGACCTGACGGAGTGACCAGCACACTCCGTGGCGGGCGTGAGATCCTTCGCTGCGCTCAGGATGACATGAGTTTGCTCAAAGCCGCGTCGCCTCGTCGATCAGGTCCTGCGCCGCGATGTCCAGAAGCTCGTCCTCGGCGGTGCCGCCCAGCACGCTCTCGCGGCCGATCTCCAGCAGCACCGGCACGGCGAGCGGCGAGATGCGATCGAGGCGGCGATAGACGATGCGCCCCTTGGCGCGTTTCAGCAGGTCGCCCAGTCGCTTGAGGTCGGCGAGTTGCCACGCCGCATCCTGGCGCGTGGCCCGCAGCAGGATGTGGCCTGGCTCATGCTGGCGCAGCGTGTCGTAGATCAGGTCCGAGCTGAACGTGACCTGGCGGCGCGACTTCTCTTCGCCGGGGAAGCGCCGCTCGATCAGGCCGGCGATCACCGCGACGTTGCGAAACGACCGCCGCAGCATGGTCGATTCGTCCATCCACGCTTCGAGATCGTCGCCCAGCATGTCCTCGTCGAACAGCTCGTCGATCTGCTTCGGCGAGGCCGGCCGCAATCCCCACAGGCCCAGAACATAATCCGTGGCGACGAAACCCAGCGGCCGCAGGCCCATGCGTTCCATGCGCCGCGTCAGCAGCATGCCCAGCGTCTGGTGCGCGTTGCGGCCCTCGAAGCAGTAGGCGACCAGAAACTGCTTGCCGCCGCGCGGGAACCCCTCGACCAGCAGCTTGTCGGCCGGCGGCAGCATCGAGCGGAAGACTTGTATGCGCAGCCATTCCTGCACTTCCGCCGGCAGCTTCGGATGCTTCAGCGGATCCTGCAGGATCCCGCGCACCCTCGCCGCCAGGAAGGTCGATAGCGGGAGCCGGCCGCCGCCATAGGCCGGCACCCTGGGATCGCCGCCGGTCGCCGGGGAACAGATCGCCGCCAGCTCCTTCACCCCCTCGAAGCGCAGCAGGCGGCCGGCAAAGACGAAGGTGTCGCCCGGCACCAGCCCCTGCACGAAGCCTTCCTCGACCTCGCCCAGCACCGGCCCGCGCCGAAGCCGCACCTTCATCAGGGGCAGCTCGACGATGGTGCCGACATTCATGCGGAACTGCCTGGCGACCAGCGGCGAGGCCAGCATCCACCGCCCGTCGGGAAGCTGCTTCAAGCGGTGCCAGCGATCGTAGGCCGCGAGCGCATAGCCGCCGGTCGCCACGAAATCGAACGTGTCGTCGAAATCCTGGCGCGGCAGGTCGCGATAGGGCTGCGCGCGGCGGACCTCGGCGAAGAAGGCCTCGCGGTCGATCGGTTGGGCACACGCGGTGCCGACGATGTGCTGCGCCAGCACGTCGAGGCAGGGTGGCCGCGGCGGATCGCCGTCGAGTTCTCGCGCCTCGACGGCTTCGAGTGCGGCCAGAGATTCCAGCACCTCGAAGCGGTTGGCCGGCGCGATCATGGCGCGGCTGGGTTCGTCGAGCCGGTGGTTGGCGCGGCCGATGCGCTGCATCAGGCGGCTGACGCCCTTGGGTGCGCCCATCTGGATCACCAGGTCGACATCGCCCCAGTCGATGCCGAGATCGAGCGACGAGGTCGCGACCACGGCTCGCAGCTTGCCCGCGGCCATCGCCGCCTCGACCTTGCGGCGCTGCTCGACGGCGAGCGACCCGTGATGCAGGCCGATCGCCAGGTTCTCGTCGTTGAGGCGCCACAGCGCGTCGAACGCCAATTCCGCCTGCGCCCGCGTGTTCACGAAGATGATCGAGGTCTTGTGCTGGCGGATGATGTTGTAGATCTCCGGCACCGCATGGCGCCCCATGTGGCCGCCCCACGGGATGCGCTCCTGCGCGTCGATGATCGACACGACCGGCGGCGCGCCGGGCTCGCCCATGACGATCTCGACCGGCCCGTCGCGCAGGTTCAGGAACTCGGCGAGCGCTGGCGGATCGGCCACCGTGGCCGAGAGACCGACGAAGCGTGCCTGCGGTGCCAGCGTCGCCAGCCGCGACAGGCACAGCGCCAGATGATGCCCGCGCTTGCTGGTCGCGAAGGCGTGCAGTTCGTCGATGATGACGCACTTCAGGTTGGCGAAGAACTTCGCCGCGTCGAGATAGGACAGCAGCAGCGCCAGCGATTCCGGCGTCGTCATCAAAAGGTCCGGCGGCCGTTCGCGCTGGCGCAGGCGACGGCTCTGCGGCGTGTCGCCGGTCCGGCTCTCCGCGCGCACCGGCAACTGCATCTCCGCCATCGGCTGTTCGAGGTTGCGACGAATGTCGGTCGCCAGCGCCTTCAGCGGCGAGATGTAGAGCGTGTGCAGTTCGCCCTGCCCCTTCTTGTAGGGCAGGTCCTCGCCGGCCTGCCGCCGTTCCGTGAGTTCGATCAGTGACGGAAGGAAACCCGCCAGCGTCTTGCCGCCGCCGGTCGGCGCAATCAGCAGCGCGCTCTTGCCCTGTCGCGCGAGATCGACCAGTGCGAGCTGGTGCGGCCGCGGCGCCCAGCCGCGACTCTCGAACCAGCGTGCAAACAGGTCGGGAAGCACCATATCTGTTGGGTATGATGCAGCAGGAGCCATTGCAATCAATCCGGCAACCGAGACCCTAAATCCCCGTACGTGGCTCTATCCCACGCCGCGCGGGCTCTACTGCGAACCGGGCGATTTCTACATCGACCCGGCGTTTGCGGTGCCGCGCGCGGTGATCACGCACGGGCATGGCGATCATGCGCGGCCGGGGCATCGCAAGGCGCTGGCGACGCCCGAGACGCTGGCGATCATGCGTACGCGCTTCCAGGACATGCCCGACACCGAGCAGCAGGCGCTGAAGTACGGGGAGAGCGTGCGGATCGGCGACGTCGAGGTCGGCTTCGCGCCGGCCGGCCACATCCTCGGCTCGGCGCAGGCAGTGCTGGCATACAGGGGCCAGCGCATCGTCGTGTCGGGTGACTACAAGCGCCGGCCCGATCCGACCTGCCCGGCGTTCGAGCCCGTACCGTGCGACGTGTTCATTACCGAAGCGACCTTCGCGCTGCCGGTCTTCCATCATCCCTCCGACGCCGGCGAGATCGGCAAGCTGCTGCGCTCCGTCGCGACCTTTCCCGAGCGCACTCATCTGGTGGGCGTCTATGCGCTCGGCAAGTGCCAGAGGGTGATCCGGCTGCTGCGCGAGGCCGGCTACGACAAGCGCATCTGGCTGCATGGCGGGCTGATGTCCCTGTGCAAACTCTACCAGGAGCATGGCGTCGATCTCGGCGACGTGGCGCCCGTCTCCGAGGCCATCCTCGAAACCTTCAAGGGCGCCATCGTGCTCTGCCCGCCCTCGGCCATCGCCGACCGCTGGTCGCGGCGCTTCGCCGAACCGATCGCCGCGGTCTGCTCGGGCTGGATGAACGTGCGCGCGCGCGCCCGGCAACGGGGCGCCGAACTGCCGCTGGTGATCTCCGACCATGCCGACTGGCCCGAACTCACGCAGACGCTGAAGGACGTGGGCGCGCCCAAAGTGTGGGTGACGCACGGCCGCGAGGAAGCGCTGGTCCACTATGCGCGTGGGATCGGCATCGATGCCGAGGCCCTGCACCTCGCGGGCCGCGAGGAAGAGGATTCCTGATCCGTGCAGGCCTTCGCCCGCCTTCTCGACTCTCTGTCCTTCCAGCCCGCACGCAACGCCAAGCTGCGGCTGATCGAGACCTATCTGCGCGAGACGCCCGACCCCGACCGTGGATGGGCGCTGGCGGCCCTGACCGGCGGGCTCGACTTCGCTTCGGCAAAGCCCGCCCTGCTGCGCAGCTTCGGCCAGGAGAAGATCGGCGAGGAACTGTTCGCCCTGTCCTACGACTATGTCGGCGATCTGGCCGAAACGCTGGCGCTGATCTGGGAAACCGATCCCGCTGCCGGCCCACCGCCGACGCTGGGCGAAGTCGTCGAAACGCTGCAGCGCGCCACACGCACGCAGACGCCGGCGATCCTGAAGCGCTGGCTCGACGCGCTCGATTCGACGGGCCGCTGGGCACTGCTGAAATTGCTGACCGGCGCCTTGCGCGTCGGCGTCTCGGCGCGGCTGGCCAAGCAGGCGGTCGCCAACATCGGCAACCAGCCGGTCGATGCCGTCGAGGAAGTCTGGCACGGGCTCGAAGCGCCCTACCGGCCATTGTTCGACTGGCTGCTGAACGGCGCGCCGCGACCCAGCAGTAATGCCGGTGCGGCCTTCCTGCCGGCGATGCTGGCCAACCCGATCGACCGGGCCGAACTCGACGCGCTCGATCCCGCGCATTTCCGCGCCGAGTGGAAGTGGGACGGCATCCGCGTACAGGTCGCCGCCTCGGGCGGGCTGAAGCGGCTCTACAGCCGCGCCGGCGAGGACGTTTCGGGCGCCTTCCCCGACATCATCGAGGCGATCGACTTCGAGGGCGTGTTCGACGGCGAGCTGCTGGTGCGGCGCGAGACGGCGGTGGCGCCGTTCAACGACCTGCAGCAGCGGCTGAACCGCAAGACGGTGACGGCGAAGATGCTGAAGGAGCATCCCGCCCATGTCCGCCTCTACGACGTGCTGTGGCTGGAGAGCGAGGATCTGCGCAGCCTCGGCTTCGACGAACGCCGCGCCCGGCTCGAATCCTGGATCGCCCAGAAGGAACGGCCGCGCTTCGATCTCTCGCCGCTGGTGAGTTTCGCCGACTGGTCAGAGCTTGCCGCCAGGCGCGAGGAGATGCGGGCCGACGGCATCGAGGGGCTGATGCTGAAGCGCGGCGACAGCCCCTATGTCGCCGGCCGGCCGAAGGGGCCGTGGTTCAAGTGGAAGCGCGACCCGATGCTGGCGGATTGCGTGATGATGTACGCCCAGCGCGGCCACGGTAAGCGCAGCTCGTTCTATTCGGACTTCACCTTCGGGTGCTGGCGCGACGGCGCGGAGGGCCGCGAGCTGGCGCCCGTCGGCAAGGCCTATTTCGGCTTCACCGACGAGGAGCTGCGCTGGCTCGACAAGTGGGTTCGCGATCATACGACCAGCCGCTACGGGCCCGTGCGTGAGGTCGAGCAGAAACTGGTGCTGGAGATCGCCTTCGACGGTATCGCCCGCTCGACCCGGCACAAATCGGGCGTGGCCATGCGCTTCCCGCGCATAAACCGCATCCGGACCGACAAGCCGGCCGCCGAGGCCGATTCGGTCGACAATCTCCTGCGACTCCTGTCGTGAGCCGGCCGGCCGGAAACGCCCCCTTGCAGGGGCAATGTCGCATGCCCATTATCCGGGCAACATTGTAACCGAAGAGCCATGATCGACCCGTTCGGCCGCCACATCTCCTACCTCCGCGTCTCCGTGACGGACCGCTGCGATTTCCGCTGCGTCTATTGCATGGCCGAGGACATGACCTTCCTGCCCAAGGCGGAAGTGCTGTCGCTCGAGGAGCTGGAGCGCCTGTGCACCGCCTTCGTGCGCCGCGGGGTCAAGAAGCTGCGCCTGACGGGCGGCGAGCCGCTGGTGCGCAAGAACGTGATGTCGCTGTTCCGCGGGCTGGGCAAACATCTCGACAGCGGCGCGCTGGAAGAGCTTACGCTCACGACCAACGGCAGCCAGCTCGCCAAATATGCCCAGGAACTCGCCGACATCGGCGTGCGCCGCGTGAACGTGTCGATGGACACGCTTGATCCGGACAAGTTCCGCCAGCTCACCCGCTGGGGCGATCTCGACCAGGTGATGCGCGGACTCGACGCCGCCCAGCGGGCCGGCCTCGCCATCAAGATCAACGCCGTGGCGCTGCGCGGCGTCAACGACGGCGAATTCGACGAAATGATCCGCTGGAGCCACGGCCGCGGCATGGACCTGGTCCTGATCGAGGTCATGCCGATGGGCGAGATCGGCGACGCGGCGCGGCTCGACCAGTACCTGCCGCTGTCGCTGGCGCGCACCGAGATCGCGCGCCACTTCACGCTGACCGAGACCGACTACCGGACCGGCGGACCGGCCCGCTACTTCCGCGTCGAGGAGACCGGCGGTCGCCTGGGCTTCATCACGCCGCTCACCCACAATTTCTGCGAAAGCTGCAATCGGGTGCGGCTCACCTGCACCGGCACGCTCTACATGTGCCTGGGCCAGGAGGATGCCGCCGACCTGCGCGCGCCCCTGCGGGCATCGGAGAGTGACGACGTGCTCGACCGTGCCATCACCGAGGCGATCGCCCGCAAGCCCAAGGGCCACGATTTCATCATCGATCGCCGCAACAGCGGCCCGGCCGTGCCCCGCCACATGAGCGTGACCGGCGGCTAAAAAGTCCCGTCGTCCTGAGCGAAGCGCCGCAGGCGCGTAGTCGAAGGACCTGTCTTCCGACGCACGATTTGCTGAAGCGAAAACAGGTCCTTCGACTGCGCCTCGCTGCGCGAGGCTCCGCTCAGGACGAAGGAGTCAGGGAGGCGCGCGCCTCCTGCCTCAAGCCTCCGGATTGGCCTGCGTGCCCGCCGTCTTGATCTGGGCCCTGCGGACGGCCTCGCGGTGGGAGATGTAGAGGGCGCTGCCGAAGATCACCGCCGCGCCGACGAAGGTCCAGATGTCGGGCTTCTGGAAGAACAGGAAATAGCCCAGCATCGTGTTCCAGATCAGCGACAGGAAGCCGATCGGCTGCAGCAGCGTGATGTCGGCGAGCTGGTAGCCGCGCTGCTGGCAGATATGGCCCAGCGTCCCGGCCGCCCCCGCCAGCAGGAACCAGAAGATGTCGACCAGGGTCGGCGTCTGCCAGAACCATAGCGCGAACGGCAGCGCGCAGATCACGATCACGATGTTCTGCCAGATCACGATGGTGGTCGACGAATCGGTGCGGGCCAGCGCCTTGGAGATCAGGTTCGAGGCCGAGAAGATCGGCGTCGAGATCAGGATGCAGATCACGCCGAGGTGGATGTCGCCGAAGCCCGGCCGGATGATGATCATGGCGCCGATGAAGCCGACGATGACGGCGATCCAGCGCCGCAACCGCACGTCTTCCGCCAGGAACAGCGCCGCGCCGATGGTGACGAAGATCGGCCCGGTAAAACCCAGCGCCGTGATCTCCGCCAGGGTGGTCAATGGCAGCGCCACGAACCACAACATCATGCCGGCGGTATGGATGGCCCCGCGCGAGATGTGGAGCGGCAGGCGCCTCGTGTGGAGCGAGCGGTAGAGGCCGAGCCGCATCACGAACGGCACCAGGAAGAGTGCGCCGAAGAAATAGCGCAGGAAGGCCATCACGTAGGGATTGAGATGCTGCGCGGGGATCAGCGTGAAGACGTTGAGGAGCGCGAACAGCACGCCCGAGAAGGCGACCCAGAGGATGCCGCGCAAATTCGGTGGCAGCGCGAGCCAGCGGGCGACGAGGGCGGACACGCCGCGACTATGTCACAGGCACTGAAAGGCCGCACCTTTGGATGACGGTCGGCTTCCGAGAGGCGAATCCGGTTGTGCCGGTGCTTACTTGGCCAGCGCGTGCAGGGGCGAGGCTTCGGCCGCTGAGGCCGGCGATTGCTGCTCGCGAAGGCGCGCGACGCGGGCAACCATGTCCTCGATATAGGGGTCGTGGATGCCGAGCGAACGCGCATGGTCGGCGGTGTTGGTCAGGTAGTCCCGGCACGCGCCGCGGCGCCCCTCGGCGAAAGCGATATGATGGGCCGCCCGTTCGACCGGCAGGTCGCCGCAATACTGGCAATGCGCCGGATCGACGACGAAGGAGATGGCCGAGACCGTGCGGCCGTCCTTCAACAGGGTCGGGACCCAGCGCGCCTTGTAGAGACCCGCCAGCATTTCGCGGTTCCACAGCAGGCCGAGCTCGGTCTGCACATGCTCGGCCGAGACGCGATAGGCCATGCCCTCGCAGTCGCCGCCCTCTTCCAGCGCCAGCATCAGGCCCGGCAGTTCGGGCGTGCCACGGCCCATCGGCGTCCAGAAGCAGAAGGACCGCCGCCAGCCGTCGACCTTGCAGGACTGCACCTCGGCGTATTCGAGCGCCGGGTTCCACATCAGCGAACCGTAGGCGAAGACCCAGACGTCGGTACCGGGCTGGTAGTCGGCCATCGTCTCCCGGAGGCTGGCCTCGCGCTCGGCCGAGGACAGGAAGAAGTGATAACCGGCGGCACGCGCATCGGCCACGATCTGGTCGATACGCTCCGACGTGAGGTCCTCGCGCGTCAGCAAGCGTGCGCCCTCAGGTGCCGTAGACGATGGCCATGGTCTCGGCGACGCAGGCCGGGCGATCCTGGCCTTCGATTTCGATCGTGACCTGGTTGGTCAACCGCACGCCGCCCTTGTCCATCGGATCGGCGGCGATCAGCTTGGCGCGGGCGCGCACCCTCGAACCGGCCTGGACCGGGCTGGTGAAGCGAACCTTGTTGCAGCCGTAATTGATGCCGTTGCGCACGTTGTTGATGTGCGAGATCTGGCTGTTGAGCATCGGGATCAGCGACAGCGTCAGGAAGCCGTGGGCGATCGTCTTGCCGCCCGGCATGTCCTTCTTCGCGCGCTCGACATCGACATGGATCCACTGATGGTCGCCGGTCGCATCGGCAAAGAGATTGATTCGTTCCTGGGTGATCTCGACCCAGTCGCTGACACCGATTTCCTCTCCCACGTGCTTCTGCATCTCGCTGGGATGGGAGAACTCTCGCTTCGCCATTCACCGCCTCGCACTTATTGATTTCATTCTATATGCAATTAATCGCTGAATCGCAGGTCCGCACGCGTCCAGCAGCTCCCTCGGATTTGTATCGTCGCGGGCTTTTGCCCATCATGCCACTCACAAGAATGCACAGGAGGAGACCCCCAGATGGCATATGAGACCGTCCTTTTCGACGTCGCGGACCGGGTCTGCACGATCACGCTCAACCGCCCCGAAAGGCTCAACGCCTGGACCCGGCAGATGCACCTCGACCTCAAGGACGCCATGCACAAGGCCGGCGCGGACCCGGAGGTCCGGGCAATCATCCTGACCGGCGCCGGTCGCGGTTTCTGCGCCGGCGCCGACATGGGCGGCCTGCAGGCGATCGGCTCTGGGGCCTCGACCGACCGCTCGACCAAGGTCCAGGAAGGCCTGCCGGGTGGCAGCACGCTGCCCGAGTTCCGGATGAACTATTCGTACTTTCCGGCGATCCCGAAATTCATCATCGCCGCCATCAACGGCCCGGCGGCGGGCCTCGGCTTGGTCATCCCACTCTACGCCGACATTCGCTTCGCCGCCGAATCCGCGGTCTTCACGACCGCCTTCGCCCAGCGCGGCCTGATTGCCGAGCACGGCGTGAGCTGGCTCCTGCCGCGACTGGTCGGTCTCCCAACGGCGCTCGATCTCCTCTGCTCGGCCCGCAAGTTCCGCGCGCCCGAAGCGCTCGCGATGGGACTGGTGAACCGGGTCATCCCCGACGACAAGCTGCTGGCCGAGGCGCGGGCCTATGCGACCCTGTTGGCCAACACCGTCTCGCCGCGCTCGGTGGCCGTAATGAAGAGGCAGCTCTGGGAGGCCGAGTTCCAGACCCTGGCCGAGGCCACGACCCAGGCCAATCACGAAATGGAACTTTCCTTCCAGACATCCGACTTCAAGGAAGGCGTCGCGCACTATCTCGAGAAGCGCGCGGCACGCTTCACCGGAAGGTAGTCAGCGACGGTTCAGACCTTCTCCGTCTGGCCGGCTTTCGGCTGCCAGGTCATGAGACGCCGCTCGACGGTCCCAACGAGACTGTCGAGCAGCAGCGCACAGGCGGTCAGCACCAGGATGCCGGCGAACACGGTGTTGATGTCGAAGGTGCCCTCGGCCTGGAGGATGAGGTAACCGACGCCCATCGAGGAGCCGAGATACTCGCCCACCACGGCGCCCACGAAGGCGAGGCCCACGGCGTTGTGCAGGCTGGCGAACACCCAGCTCATGGCACTCGGCAGGTAGATCGAGCGCAGGAGCTGGCGCTGCGAGGCACCCAGCATGCGGGCGCTGGCGATCAGGTTGGGGCTGACCTCGCGCACGCCCTGGTAGACGTTGAAGAACACCACGAAGAAGACGAGCGTGACGCCCAGCGCGACCTTCGACCAGATGCCGAGCCCGAACCACACCGCGAAGATCGGCGCCAGCACGACCCTCGGCATCGAATTCAGGCCCTTGATGTAGGGATCCATGATGGCCGAGGCGGTCGGCGACAGCGCCAGCCACAGGCCGATTGCCAGTCCGGAAGCCGCACCGATCGCGAAGCCCAGCGCCGTTTCCAGCAGCGTGATGCCGAGATGGGGAAAGATCTCGCCGCTCCAGAACCAGTCGACGACCACCCAGAAGACCTTCTGCGGCTCACCGAAGAAGAAGGCGGCTCGATTGGCCTTGTCGAAATAGAAAGGCGGCACGAGGCCCGGCTTGGTCATCACGTACCAGAACAGCACGAGCAGGCCGAGAACGAGGAACTGGGCGATCCTGAGCTTCATCTCAGACCGCCTTCTGCCGCTGGTAGGCCTTCAGCACCTCTTCTTTCATGGCAGCCCAGATCTCGCGATGGAGGTCGAGGAAGGCCGGCGTCATGCGGATCTCCGAGACATCGCGCGGCCGCGGCAGGTCGACCCTGAAATCGCCGATCGGCCGCGTCGCCGGACCAGCGGAGAGGACGACGACGCGATCGGACAGCGCGATCGCCTCCTCCAGATCGTGGGTGATGAACAGCACCGACTTGCGGTCCTCCGCCCAGAGGGCCAGCAGCTCGTTCTCCATGAGCTGGCGGGTCTGCACGTCGAGCGCCGAGAAGGGCTCGTCCATCAGCAGGATGTCGGGACTGAGGATCAGCGTCTGCGCCAGCGCCAGCCGCTTGCGCATGCCGCCCGACATCTGGTGCGGATAGCGGTCGCCGAAACCCGCGAGGCCGACGCGGCGCAACCAGGCCTCCCCCTGGGCCAGCGCCTCGGCGCGCGGCGCGCCGCGAAACTCGAGGCCGGCGATGACATTGTCGATGCCGGTGCGCCACGGCATCAGCGCATCGGCCTGGAACATGTAGCCCGCGCGCCGGTTCACGCCGTTGGCCGGGAGCAACCGCTCGCCGAACACCTCGACCGTACCGGTCGAGGGCTCCAGCAGGCCGGCCGCCACGTTCAGCAGGGTGGACTTGCCGCAGCCGGTCGGCCCGACCACCGACACGAACTCTCCGCGCGCGATGTTGAGGGTCGTGTTGGCCACGGCCGTGTAGGGCTGGCTCGTCGCGTCGCGTGCGGCGAAGCGGCAGGTGATGTCGGCCAGCGCCAGCGCCGGCCCTTCATTGGGCGTCACGTCGAACTAGCTGCGCTTGGCGGCGCGCTGGGCGAATTCGTTGTTCCAGGTGTCCGCGAGCTTCACGGTCGCGGGCTTGATGGCCGGATCGCTCTCCGCCAGGAACTTCAGGCAGTTCTCCATCGCCCCGGCGGGCATCGTGCCGTCCGGCGATATGGTCTCGCGCACGCCGGCGAACGACTTCTCGTAAACGGCGCGATCGCCGAGCAGATAGCCCTCGGGCACCGCGCTCGCGACATCGGCCGGCGTGGCCGTCTGCAGCCACTGGTTGGCGCGCACGATGCCGGTGGCCAGCGCCTGCACCGTCCCCGGGTTCTTCTTGATGAAGTCGGTTTGCGAATAAAGGCTGGCGGCCGGGAAGGCGCCGCCGAACACCTCCTGGTTGCCCTTGGTCGTGCGCGTGTCGACCACCACCTTCACCAGGTTCTTGTCGGTCAGGATCGTGAGCGCGGGATCGGTCTGGGAAACGCCGTCGACCTCGCCCTTCTCGATCGCGGCGATGACCGAGGCACCGGCCCCGACGCCGATTGCCACCACGTCGCTGGCCTTCAGGCCGCCTTTCGCGGCCCAGAAGTTCAGCAGCATGTGGGTCGAGGAGCCGGGTGCGGTGACGCCGAACTTCATGCCCTTGATGTCGGCCGGACCCTTCACCCGGGCGGCAACGTCGTTGCGCAGCGCGATGCAGATCTGCATGCCGCGGCCGATCAGGGCGAAGCCGGTGACGTCCTGGCCGCGCTGCTGCATGCGGATCGTGTGTTCGTAGGCGCCGGCCACCACGTCGGCGCTGCCGCCCATCAGGGCCTGCAGCGACTTGGCGCCGCCCTGGAAGTCGTTGATCTCGACGTCGAGCCCGGCTTCCTTGAAGAAGCCCTTGCGCTCCGCGATGGTCAGCGAAAGGTAGTAGAGCGCCGACTTGCCGCCGACCGCGAGGATCACCTTGCTCTTCTCGGGTTTGCCCTGCGCCCGCGCCACATGGGGGGCCGCCAGCATCATCGGGGCGGCCGCCAGCAAGGTCCGGCGCCGCATCTGCAGCTTGGTCATCGTTTCCTCCGCGACAGGCTTGTTTTGCGGCAGCTTGCCGTAAGCCCCCCGCCCCGGCAACCGCCAGGAGGTCCCGAAGAGGTCTCCGCTACTTGAACTTACGTTCCTGCCACCACGGGAAGTAGGACGGCATGCCGTCACTGACCTTCATGGGGAAGCGTGCCGGGCGCTTTTCGAGGAAGGCGGTCACGCCCTCCTTCACGTCGTCGGACTTGCCGCGGGAGTAGATGCCCTTGGAATCGACTTTGTGGGCTTCCATCGGATGGTCTGCGCCCAGCATCCTCCAGATCATCTGACGATTGAGCGCCACCGAGACTGGCGCGGTGTTGTCGGCGATCTCGCGGGCCAGCGCATGGGCCGCCGGCAACAGATCGTCGGCCTTGTGGATCGAGCGCACCAGGCGACCGTTGAGCGCCTCCTCGGCCGAGAAGACGCGGCCGGTCATCACTCATTCGAGCGCCTGCTGCGGCCCCACGAGGCGCGGCAGGAACCAGCTCGAGCAGGCTTCCATGACGATGGCGCGGCGCGTGAACACGAAGCCGTAGCGCGCCGCTTCCGAGGCGAGGCGAATGTCCATGGCGAGCTGCATCGTGATGCCCACGCCGACCGCCGGACCGTTGCAGGCGGCGATGGTCGGCTTCAGCGATTCGTAGAGGCGCAGGGTGAACAGTCCACCGCCGTCGCGATGGCCGTCGAGGCCCGGATCGACCGGTCCGCGATTCTCGGCGTTGAAGGTGTTGGCGCCACCCGACAGGTCCGCCCCGGCGCAGAAGCCACGGCCGGCGCCGGTGAACACCACCGCGCGCACGTCGTCGTCGCGGTCGGCCCGGTCCATCGCGTCGAGCAGCTCCGACAGCATCTTGCCGGTGAAGGCGTTGAGCTTGTCGGGCCGGTTGAGCGTGATGGTGAGAATACCGTCTTTGGTCTCGTACTTGATCTGCTCGTAATCCACGGAACGCTCCCTCACGCCTGGTTGATGAGAACGACGCCGCCCACGATCAGGGCGATGCCGCCGATCTGCTTGATGCCGAAGGGCTCGCCGAAAAGGAAGTGCCCGAGCACTGCAACGATCGCATAGGAGAGCGACACGCTGGGAAATGCGACCGAGACCGGAATTTTACGAAGGGCGACGATGTAGAGGAAGGCGGCCGATCCGTAGAGCGCCAGCCCCATGATGGTCGAGGGGCGGAAGAGCTGGCTCACGAAATCCGGCGCATCGGCGCCCGCCTTGAGGAGCATCTGCCCGCCAATGCCGGTCAGGATGCCGATCCCCAGCGCCACGTAGTAGATCATCATCCCCCGTCTCTCCCTTTTGTCCGCCGTCAGCCCGGCCCGTGCGTCGCCTCGCCTGGAGGCTCGCGATGCGGCTGGCCGGCCGCCCGCGTATCGACCTTCGGCCGCTCGATGTCGAGCCCCCCCGGCCCTGGGCCACGCCGGAACACTTCGCGCACCAGGTATTGCGGCTTGCGATTGACGGCCAGGAACATGCTGCCGAGATATTCGCCGATCATGCCGATCACCAGCAGTTGCACACCCGCCAGCACGAGCACGGCGACCATGAGCGACGCCCATCCCTGGGGCGGCTTGTCGGAGATGATCGCCTCGATGATCGTGATGCCGGCGGCCAGCGCCCCCAGCGCACCGAAGACCAGGCCGAGAATGGTCGCACCGCGGAGCGGCATCACCGAGAAGTTGAGGAACATCGCGAGCCACAGGCGAAGCAGGCGGCGCAGCGTGTAGTTCGACCGCCCCTCGGCGCGCGGCAGGTGATTGACCTGCAGCCGGCTCACATTCTGGGTGATCTGGAAGATGAGGCCGTCGACATAGGGAGACGGCCCCTCATAGCTGGCCGTGACGCGCTCGACCAGGAACCTCGACATGCAGCGGAAGCTCGAAAGGTAAAGGCCGGGCGGCTTGTCGATCAGCTTGTCGGCGCACCAGTTGGTGAAGCGGCTGCCGAGATTGCGCCAGGCCGCGTGCTTCTTCTCCTCGTAGTAGGTGTAGACCGCGTCATAGCCGCCGTCGCGGGCATGCTCGAAAAGGCGGCGCACTTCCTCCGGCGGGTTCTGCAGGTCGTCGTCCATGGTGATCGCGTAAGCGCCGCGCGCGCGCCCCAGACCGGCCATCACGGCATTGTGCTCGCCGAAATTGCGGCTAAGGCTCAGCACGATCACCGGCGCGCCGGGCTCGGCAGCCAGTTCCTTGCAGACGTCGAGGCTGTTGTCCGGACTGCCATCGACCACCAGCACGATTTCCAGCCCACCCTCGATCTCGAGTGCCCGCAGCGCGCCGACCAGATCGCCCACGGTGGCGGCGCCGTTGTAAACCGGGACCACGATCGAAAGCGCCGGCCCGGTTTCCGAGGTCTCAAGCATCACGTACCGCCACGATCATGAGGGAACCGCCGAACGGCAGGGTGAGCCCCGCACCGATGACGGCGCGCTCGAAGGCGAGCGCAGTCGAGAAGATGGTGTCGAGCCAGCGCGGATAGTCGCGGACGTCGCTCTCGGCGTCGCCGCGCTCGACCAGCCGATGGAGGAGCATCAGGGGAAACAGGAGCGTGTTCCAGTAACTCGCGCGAAGAATGCGGAAGCCGGCAGCGGCGACCAGCGCGCGGGCCTCGCCACGCGTGAAGCGGCGGGCATTGTGGACGCGCCTGTCATGCGCCGACAGCATCCATGAATAGGCCGGAAGATTGAAGAGCGCGATCGCGCCGGGCCCAAGGCAGCGATGCGCCTCTTTCAGGGCACGCGCGGGGTCCACGTTGGCATGACAAAGCACGTCGAGCGAGACATAGGCCGCCAGCACTCCGTCGCGCAGCGGCATCTCGTTCACCGAGCCCGAGACGACCGGCCGGCCCGCCTTGGTCGCCGCCATGCCGGCCGCGACGGGATCGTATTCGAGACCGACGGTCGGCAGACCGGCGACCTCCGGCCCCATCACGTTCAGCATCCCGCCGGTCCCGCAGCCCGCATCGAGCACCGCCCCCGGGGGCCGGACGTTCGACAGCGCACGGGTGAGCTGGTCCAAGAACAGCCGGCGCAGGCCGCGATACCACCACATGCGGTCCTCGACCGCATGCATCAGCTCGTACTCGGCCCGTTCCATGACGCGATGCGTCTCCCAGGAAATCTCCTCTTCCCGTTCGCTTATGATATCTTCACCCCGCCTTGCCAACCGTTCAGACCAAACCTCCGACGATCCCGCCGCGTGTCGAGCGGCTCCTTCTCGTGCCGCTGTTCGCGCTGCCGATCCTCTGGCTCGCCGGCTATTTCTTCCCGCCCCTGAACCACGATGTCGCCGCCATCCTCGACGTGTCGACGCGCTGGATCGGCGGCGAGAAGCTCTTTGTCGAGGTGCTGGACGAAAACCTGCCGCTGACCTTCATCGTGCACGCGTTGCCGGTCCTGACGGCCAAGCTGCTGCCCGGAACCGTGGCGTTCTGGTTCACCGCCTGGGTAGTCGCCGGAATATTTGCCTCTTTCTGGGCATGCCGGCGGCTGATCCACTTGGTCCCCTCGGCCGACCACGCGCTCACCGAAGCCCTGCTGCCGCCGGTCCTGCTGTTTCTGTTCACCGTGCTACCCAACGAGCATTTCGGCCAGCGCGAGCACATCATGTTCGTGGCCTGCGCCCCCTACCTGGTGGCCTCGATGGCGCGGGCGGAGGGCGTGAATCCGTCGCGGCTGGCCTCCATCCTGGTGGGTCTCGTGGCCGGCGTCGCGCTGGCCATGAAGCCGCATTATCTCGCCATCCCGGCAGCGGTCGAGATCTACCTGCTGAGCCGTCGTGGCTTACGCCCCACGTTCACCGACCCGATCCCGTGGGCGATCGGCCTGCTGGCCGTGGCGCACCTGGCGATCATGTACTTGGTGTTCCCGGAGTTCGGACATTTCGTCCTGCCGCTCGCGGTCGAGGCCTATGCGCCGATCGGCGAAGCGGGCTGGCGCGAGGTGCTGACCAGCAACGTGCTGGCTCCCACGCTGATCGCGCTGGCGATCTTCGGGCTTCTGGCCATCGTCTTCACCAAGACCATCGCCGCGCGCGTGCTGGTCGTGTTCGGTATCGGTGCCGCCCTGTCGGCGATCGGCCAGGCCAAGGGCTGGCCCTATCACGTCCTGCCCGCTCTTTCGGCGGCCATCCTGCTGGCGGCCCTGACCGTTTCGCAGACCGTCGATCGGTACCTGCCGATCAGCCGCAGCGCCCACAGGCTACCCGTGGCCGTTCTCTGCGCCACGTTCATGGTGCTGCTCTACTTCCAGGCGGCCCTCTACAATCCGCCCTTCTACAAGCAGCGCCAGTTCGAGGACTCGATCGGCGGCCGGCTGCAGCACATCATCGAACAGAACGCCCCCAACCGGACCTTCCTCGTCCTGTCGCCGGGCATCTACCCGTTCTGGCCGATGGTGAACTACCTCGGCGGCCGGATGACCACGCGCTTCCTCACGATGTGGGTGCTGCAGGGCGTCTATGCGACCTGCGACGACTTCCCTGCGCTCTACAATCCGCCCGATACGATGGGCGATTCGGAGAAGTTCGTGTTCGACACGGTGAGCGAAGACTTCGCCCGCGAGCATCCCGACTTGCTGATCGTAGACCGCGTCGCCGGCGTGCCCCGCTGCCAGGGCAAGGAATTCGATTATCTCGACTACTTCATGCAGAATCGCATCTTCGCAGACGCTTTCGAGAACTACGAACACCTGATGGACTTCGACCGCTATCGCATCTACCGGCGGAAGAAGCTGAAGAAGTAAGAGTTCTCGCTTGTCGTCCTGAGCGCAGCGAAGGACCTGACAGACGGACCAATGTACTCCCTAGCGGGCGCGAGATCCTTCGCTTCGCTCAGGATGACAACGGCAATACCTTCAGGCCTTCCACGGCGGCGACAGCGCCAGCGCGCGCGCCGCCTCGGGAATCCTGTCCGGGTCAGGAACCTTGAAGACCCCCGACGCCACCAGGACGATCTCGCCGCCACAGATCAGGTCGCAACTGCAGAAGCAGAAATTGACCGTGCGCCGGGCAATGCGCGCCTTGCCTTCGAGCCACTGGCCGAGCCTGGCGCCGCGCACGAATTCGCTGGTGAGCGAGATCGTGGGGTGCGGCCAGAACATGCCGGTCGAGAAGCCCGAGCCGACGCCCATCACCATGTCGGCGACGGTGACCAGCAGGCCGCCATGCGCCCAGCCCATCGGATTGCCGTGCCGCTTCTCCAGCGGCAGCCCGATCCGGAGCCCGTCCTCCTCCGCCTTGAACCAGAGCGGCCCCGCGAGCGAGATGAAGTCGTCGCGGACCTCGAGCTTGCGGAAGCCTTCGGGAACCAGGGCGGAAGCGGTCATGGATCGAGCCCATCCTTCGAGGCGGCGAGGCGGTCGAGCATGGCGCGCACAACGGGATCGAACGGCGTGGCGCGGTGCGTCTCCTCGTTCAGCGACACCATGATCACCTTCTGGACGGCGGTGCAGTTGCCCTCGCCGTCGAACAGGCCCTGCCCAATCACGCATTTGCGGTCGAGCGCCTCGATGATGCGAACGCAGGCGACGGCGGTACCGGGATAGAACATCTGCCGCTTGAAGTCGGCCTCGATACGGCCGATCACCAGCCGGAAGCGCGGCATGCCCGCCCGGACGATGGCCCGCAGATAGGAGACGCGCGCATTCTCCAGCAATTCGAGGAAGGCGCCGTTGTTGATGTGCCCGTTGGCGTCGACGTCGGCGAAGCGCAGGTTTTCGGTGGTCGAGAATCCGTAGATGCCGCGGTCGGCAAGATCGAACGCCATGAAGACTAGAGCTCCGAGAATTCCAGGGTGAGATGCGCCGCGTCCGACGGCGGCACGACGAGCCGGCCCGAATCGGGCTTGAGGAAATTGACGCCGTTCTTCTTGAGGAGAGCCTCGCAGGCCGCGAGGTTCTCGACGCGGATCGTGAGCAGCGCCGGATGGTCGCCCGGCCGCACCGGCGTGATGCCGGGATAGCGCACGGCATAGTCCTTGGGAGTCATGTAGCGGATCGGCTGCGTGCCGGTATCGACCACCAGCCCGTCCCCCTCGCGCTTGACCGAGTCGGAGCCGAAATACTTCTCGAGCTCCGGAATCCACTTCGCCGGCTGCTCGGCGATCACCGTGACCCCGAGGATTCCGCGCGCACCATTGGGATGGGCCGCCCATTCCGGCCGATAGACGAATTCCGGCGTGAGGTGCTCGCACACGAAGAAGCCGACCACCGGCATGTTCGTCTTGGGGATGCGGACGGTTCGGAACTTGGCCAGCTCCGTCTTGCCGGCCACCTCGACCGCGCGGTCGAAGAACAGCGGGGCATCGGGGTTGAGGCCGGCGGCCTTGAACGCCTCGAACGCCACGTCGGCGCCCTCGGTCGCCAGCGCCACGTTGGCGAGCCCGCCACCGTCCTTCAGCCATTCGCGCCGCTCGGCGTTGAACTCGGTGTCCTCGACGATGCCCAGGATCTCGAAATAGTCGGTGTCGAAGATCATCAGATGGTTGGCCGTGCCCAGCTTCTTGTGGAAGCCGCGCGGCTGGACCTGGAAGCCCAGCTTCCGGTAGGCCGCCTCGGCCGCGTCGATGCCATCGACCATGACCACCACGTGGTCGAGTCCCGTCACCGCACGCTTCATACCGGCCTCCTGCGCACCATGTTGACCCCCTTCGAGGTCATGACCAATTCGCCGTTCTGGTTGACCGCGCTCCAGTGCTCGTGGATGACGCCCATCGTCGGGCGACTCTTCGACGGCACCTTGTCGGCGCATTCGACCCAGGCGGTCAGCGTATCGCCGGGCCGCACCGGCTTCAGCCAGCGAAGCTCGTCGACGCCGGGCGAGCCCAGCGCGGTGCGCTTGTCGATGTAGCTGTCGACGAACAGCCGCATCAGCTTCGCGGCGACATGCCAGCCCGAGGCGCAAAGGCCCCCGAAAAGCGAGGACTTGGCGGCTTCGGCATCGACATGGAACGACTGGGGATCGAACTTCTCGGCGAATTCGATGATTTCCTCGGCCGTGAAACTGGTGGAGCCGAGCGGATATTTCCGGCCGACTTCGTAGTCTTCCCAGTAGCGGGGCTCTGCGGACTGCATGGTTCGGTCTTCGCAGAGCATGGGCAGTCACGCAAGCATGTCCTCGACCGCGCCCTATGCTACCCTGCGCGCCGGAATCAAGATGCGATGACAGATCTCAACCTCGTCCGGCGACTGACGACGATCCTTGCCATAGACGTCGTGGCTTTCAGCACGATGTCCGCGCGCGACGAGGAACATGCGCTGGGGCTGCTTGCCACACGCCTCGACATGGCCGGCACGCTGGTCCGCCAGCATCGCGGACGGGTCTTCAAGATGACGGGCGACGGGCTCCTGGCGGAATTCGCAAGCCCCGTGGAAGCCGTCCGGGCGGCGCTGGAGATCCAGGAAGCCATGCGCTCCGCCAATGCCGCGGCGGGTCCCGATGACCAGCTCACGCTGCGGATCGGCGTGAACCTGGGCGACGTGGTGGAACACGGCGACGATCTCCTGGGCGACGCCGTGAACGTGGCCGTGCGACTTGAGTCAATTTCCGCCACCGGCGGCGTCTGCATCTCCGGATCGGTCTACGAGCAGATCGTCGGCAAGCTGATGCTGGGCGCCGAAGACATCGGCGAGCAGCACGTCAAGAACATCCCGCGGCCCATCCATGCCTATCGCCTGACGATCGAGGGCGCGCGCCTCGGCGGGCCGCTGCACCCCGCGCATGCCGACGCGCGTCGGATGCCGCGCGCAAGGTCCCTACTGGTCGCCGGCATCGCCACGGTGCTGGTGCTGGCCGCCCTCGCCGGCACTTTCTACCTGCGCCATCCCGCGCCGACGCCGTCGCTACAGACCGCCGAGCCCACATCGGATACGCCGGTCGTCAACCGGCCGCTGCCGGAAACCGTCGCCGGCGCCGCCGGCCCGCGGACCTTTCCCCCGGCAGCTCCTGCCGCCGCGCCCGCGCCCGGGGATTCGGCCCCGCGCCGTTTCGCGGCGAAGGACGTGCCCTTCGTTCCCGACTTCCGGATGCGGGCCCTGGAGAACTACGCCCGCGCCGAGGGCGCCAAGGCATTGGCCCTGAATGTGCGCGGGATCTTTGCCATGGCGACGCGCCGGGTCGACGAGGACGCTGCCCGCCATGCCGCCCTCGACCAGTGCAACAGGGCCGTCGCGCGGGACGTGCCCCGGGTGCGGGACTACGATCGCTGCATGCTCTACGCCGTCGAGAACGACGTCGTCTGGTCGTTCCGCCCGCCACCGATGCCGCCCGCGCCCTACGTGCCCGCAGCGCGGCCGTCACCGCCGATCGCCTTCGATCCCGCGACGGCGCCGCTGCTCCAGGCGCAAAGGCGCGAGCGGCTGGCCCTCCGCTACCTGCCCAACCAGCACGATCGCGCCCTGGTTCTCGGTCACGCCCGCTTCGACTGGTGGACCCCCAGCGAAACCGATACCGACGTGATCCGGAGGAACCTGCAGATCTGCGGTCACCTCACGGGACGCCCCTGCGTCGTCTATGCCCTGAAGAACGAGGTCCTGGTCCGCACGCCGCAGACCATGCGCGCGACCGACGTGTTGACGCCGCAGGACATTTCCGGCCTCGACGCCGGCCAGATCAAGGCCCTGGAGCAGTATCTGATCGCCAACGACTGGCGCGCCGTGGCGCTCGCCATGAACGGCCGAATCGGGATCGTCAGCGGCCGGCCGAGCGAACAGGACGCCACCGCCATGGCCCTCCAGGCGTGCCGCGACGCCGGAGGAACCGATTGCGCGATCGTCGCGATCGGCCCCTTCATGGTGGCGCCGCCGTAAGGCCCCCTCCAAAGCCTTGCGAAAGCCCTGCAGCCCCGCTTGACCGACCGGCGCCGGCCCCCTATCGTCGCGGGTGCGAGTAAGTCGCAACAGCGGGAAGAAGCGTCCGGCACGGCATGTACATCTGCATCTGCAAAGCCATTCGCGAACGTGAGGTCGATGAGGCCGTCCGGGCAGGCGCCCGGCGACCGGCCGATGTGTTCCGGGCCTGCGGCAAGAGCCCGCAATGTGGCTCCTGCGCCTGCGACATGCGCGAGCGCATTGCGCATACGATCGCCCGCGAAAGCACGGCGCCGCAGACGCTGCTGGCGGCCGACTAGAGCAGGCCGCGTTCCCGAGCCGTCAGCTCGGGCCCTTTCCTTCGCCCATCTGGCTCTGCAGGTAGTTCTGCACGCCCACCTTCTCGATCAGGCCGATCTCGGTCTCGAGGAAGTCGATATGCTCCTCGGCATCCTCGAGGATGCTGACCGCGATCTCGCGGCTGACATAGTCCTTCGCCGCCTCGCAGGCGGTGACCGCCTCGACGAGCGCCGTGCGTGCAGCCGACTCGAGCTTCAGATCCGCTTCGAGCGCTTCGGGCACGTTCTCGCCGATCGCGATCCGGCCCATGTCCTGCAGGTTGGGCAGGCCGTCGAGCATGAGGATGCGCTGGATGAGCTTGTCGGCATGCTTCATCTCGCCGATCGACTCTTCGTAGATCTTGTGGCCGAGGCGATCGAAGCCCCAGTGCTTCATCATGCGGGCGTGGAGGAAGTACTGGTTGATCGCCGTCAGCTCGTTCTTCAGCAGCTTGTTGAGTTCGACGATGATCTGCGGGTTGCCCTTCATGACGAACCTCCTCTTTGAATGCGTCGGCACCTACAGATACAAGCCGATTTTCGCGGCGCAACCCAAGAGTGAGCGACTGAGAAACGTTCGCTGAAAAAACTGCACGCAACGCACGGAAGTCCCGCAAGTGAGAACGACTAGCTTCGTTTCTCCTCACCCGGGTCGTCGATAGCGACCCGCAAGTCTATTCGGATTCCCTACACGCAGTCGGGGCTTTGCGCCGGAAACGGCCGCAAAAAACGTAGCGCGATCGCAACTTGGAACGTCATAAGGTGAGGTGCGTTCATGTCGGACGCCGCCCGCCCGGGTCGATCCGGGCCAGCCAGCTTGAGGACTCGCGTTATGTCGAATTTCACCCTTCCGAAACTCCCCTACGCCGATGACGCGCTCGCGCCGGTCGTTTCGGCGAACACCATCTCCTTCCACTACGGCAAGCATCACAAGGCCTATGTCGACAAGCTGAACGAGCTGGTGCCCGGCACCGCCTACGAAGGCCTGTCTCTCGAGGACATCGTGAAGAAGTCGGCCAAGGACGAGAAGGGCAAGGCGATCTTCAACAATGCCGGCCAGATCTGGAACCACACCTTCTACTGGAACAGCATGACGCCCAAGGGCGGCGAGCCGACCGGCAAGATCAAGTCGTTGCTCGACGACAGCTTCGGCGGCCTCGACGCCTTCAAGGCCGCCTTCAAGGCCGCCGCGGTCGGCCAGTTCGGCAGCGGCTGGGCCTGGCTCGTCAAGGGCGCGGACGGCAAGCTCAAGATCGAGACGACTGCCAATGCCGACACCCCGATGGCGCATGGCGGCAAGCCGCTCCTCGTCGCCGACGTCTGGGAGCACGCCTACTACCTCGACTTCCAGAACCGCCGCCCGGACCACATCCAGGCCTGGCTCGACAAGCTCGCGAACTGGTCGTTCGCCGAGAAAAACCTAGACTAGGAGCGCAAAGACATGTTGGGCACCATCCTTCTGATCGTCCTGATCCTCATTCTGATCGGGGCGTTGCCGACCTGGCCGCACAGCAGCGGCTGGGGCTACTATCCCAGCGGCGGCATCGGACTGGTGCTCATCATCGTCGTCATCCTGTTGGTGATGGGACGCATATAGCGGCCTTTCCGACGACAAAGGGGCACCCTCGGGTGCCCCTTTTAATTTGGCCGGCCGCCAAATCAGCGGCGCGGCCTCGTCAGTAGCGAAAGGTGAGGTTGAACGAGCCGAACTGCGTAATGCGGTCGCGCTCGAAGAACTCCGGTGTACGCAGTATCTGCGTGTAGGAAATCCTCATGCCGCGATAGAGGATCGCCAGACCCGCCTGCAGTTCCCCCACGAAAGGACGATGCGAGACGCGCTGGCTGAATCCGTCGGTATTGCCGTCCAGGAAGATGTTGCGGGCCACCGCCTGTCCGTCGACACCTGCGAACAGGTACCAACCGAAACTGCCGTCGCCGATAAAGGCGTCCGATCCCGGCAGGGCGGGCCGCGCCCGGGTAGGCCCGAAGTCGTCGCGCAGGTTCTTGCCGATACGCGCCGTGCCGCCGATGCTGCCATAGGTCGCCACATTGCCGACCGCCAGAGCCGCTCGCGGAATGAAGTCCACCTCGAGCTTTGGATTGTCGATGAGCACGGCACGACCCGTCCGCCAGCGACGTTCGAAGGTCAAGCCCACGGTAGGCTCGTTATGGAGCTGATTTCCCCAGCCGTAGCTTGGCGACACGCCGATCAAGGTGTGAAAGTTGTTCTGCACGAATTCGCCGCCGGCGGCAGGACCGATCACGCCGAGATCGACCTGCAGCGTGTCCAGCCGCGTCGGCTCGTCGAAGCCGGTCTTGGGGTCGTGGCGCTTGTACGTGTACTGCAGCGCGAAGCTCGCATACAGCCACGCCGCGTAGGGCCGGTCGTTGTAGATCGGATAGGACACGTAGGTGTTCTCGGGCGTGTAGATGTTCTGGCCTGCCGAGATGGCGATGCGGCGTATGACTGAATCGGCGGCGGGCTCGCCCAGGAAAGTGGGAATCGTGGTCATAGCGACGATCCCTTGGGGCATCTCGATGATGGCGGGGGAAAGCCAGCCGATCCTCACCCCACTCGTATAGTCGCGGTCCGACTTGCCGAAGCGGTTGAAGACGTCATTCTCCACTTGGAAAGTGTAGATGTTTCGCTGTTCGTCCTCGGTCGCGGAAGGCCTGGGGGGCGTCTTCGTCTCTTCGGGCCCAGACGACTGGGCCGCCGCGGGGCTGGCGACGGCGACAAAGGCAGCCATCGCCACAGCGATGGTCGTGGCGAGGCGATGATGCATTCCCGCTTGAACGCCGGGCCGTGAGCCCGGTTGCGCCTACCGGACGTTTACCGGCGCCGCGCGATCCCAAAGGTCTGTACGCCACCACACCGCGATCGCCAGCGTGAAGACGATCCCAAGCACGCTGTAGAAGGTACCGGTGGCTGCGAAGCCTGCGAATTCGACCAGAGGGCCGGACAGGAGCAGGCCAAGCGGGAGGCCGTACACCGCCAGCATGCGGACGCCCATGACGCAGCCACGCAACGCGGGATTGGTGACCCGCAGCAGGATCACCGCCATCGGGATCATGCAGAAACTCTGGAAAAAGCCCGAGACGAACAGGACCATCTCGCCGAGCAGCGGCGTGGTGAGCCAAGAGAAAACCAGGTTGAGCGACAGCCAGGTCAGCGTGCACGCGATCATGGTGCGGCCGGGCCTTATGTACGCACCGTACATCGACACCAGGATGGAGCCGGTGAGCGCGCCGCCGGCGAAGCAGGCGATCAGCCAGCCGAGCCCGGTCTGGTCCATGCCGTAGACGTCCTTCGCGACGTAGGCGAGCAGCGATCCGGTCAGCGGATAAGCGGCGAAGTTCACCAGGAAGGCCAGCAGCATCACCGCCCGTACGACCGGCGTCGACCAGACATAGGCGAAGCCCTGTCGCAGGGCTCCCAGCGCCGTCGGCATCGTCTCGCCCTCGCTCAGGACCCGCAGCCGGCGGATGCCGACGCCGAAGGTCAGCGCAAGGCACAGGGCATAGACGCCGCAGACGGCGACATAGGCCAGGCCCGAGCCCAGGGCCGCCACCAGGGCCGCGCCGGACAGGGCACCGACGATGCGCGCGGAATCGGCGGTCGTGCGCGACACGCCCATGGCCCGCATCAGGTAGTCGGCTGGCATGGTCTCGCCGACCAGCAGATTGCGCATGGTGATGTCCGAGGGCCTCACCAGCCCCATGACGGTGGCCAGAATGAAGACCGGGACCGGAGTCGCCAGATCGCTCAGGAACAGGGCCATGAGGCATAGAGCCAGGATCAGGTAGGCCAGCCGCATCAGCAGCAGGACGTTGCGATTGCCGATCCGGTCGCCCGCCATGCCGAAGAGGGGCGAAATCAGGGTCCCGAGGAACTGCAGGGAGCCGAAAACCGCCAGCGCCAGCACCGAGCCGGTCGAAACCAGCACGAACCAGCCCAGAATCACCCCCTCCATCTCGAATGCCCAGGAGGCCAGGAGGTCCGAGGGCCACTGGAAGCGAAAGCTTCGGATACGGAAAGGCGCCAGTGCGGGCGCGCGCGCGATGAGGCTCACGTCTTGCTTTGTTCCCTCCCCCTGCGCCTTTTGACTTCAGCGCTTCCAAGGGTACTCAACCCTGCTCGTTCAGGAGGCAGACTGCAATAATCTCCGGAACATGGCCCATCCGCACTAATGGCCGGGCTCGGCCCTACAAAACCCCAAATTTGGTGGCTTTAATGCGTCATCCAGTCTGTGAATATCGGTCACGCCCGGTTGCGTTGCGATGCGGCTCAGCGCATTGTTACAGCCAATGCCGTCAAGCGGTGTAAAGGCTCGAGGCCGCGCGCGGGTTTTGCCTTTGGAGAAGTCCGCGATGAGCGGTGCCGTCAAGCGTACGAAGTTCCATCTGATCCTGATCAAGCCGACTCACTACGACGATGACGGCTACCCGATCACCTGGCTTCGCTCGCACATTCCCTCCAATACCCTGGCCGCTCTCTATGGGCTCGGCGAGGATTGCCGCGCCCGCGAAGTGCTGGGACCCGACGTCGACATCGTCATCCACCCGATCGACGAGACCAATACCCGTGTCCGCCCCGACCGGCTTCTGGCCCAGGTCGAGCGCAGCGGCGGCAAGGGCCTGGTCTGCCTCGTCGGCGTCCAGACCAACCAGTTCCCTCACGCCGTCGACCTCGCCCGCAAGTTCCTGAAGCTGGGACGCCTGCCGGTGTCGATCGGTGGCTTCCACGTGTCGGGCTGCCTGTCGATGCTGCCGGTGACGCCGCCCGAGATCCAGGAAGCCATGGACATGGGCATCTCGATCTTCGCCGGCGAGGCCGAGGAAGGCCGCTTCGACCTCGTGCTGCGCGACGCGATGAACGGCACGATGAAGCCGCTCTACAACTACATGGACGATCTGCCAGGCCTCGAAGGCGCCCCCACGCCGCATCTGCCGCCGTCGGCGCTGGCGCGCAACGAGGGCGGCATGTCGAGCTTCGACCTCGGCCGCGGCTGCCCGTTCCAGTGCTCGTTCTGCACCATCATCAACGTGCAGGGCCGCAAGAGCCGCTTCCGCACCGCCGACGATCTCGAAGCGATCATCCGCGAAAACTACAAGCAGGGCATCACGTCGTTCTTCATCACCGACGACAACATGGCCCGCAACAAGCACTGGGAAGATTTCTTCGACCGGCTGATCGAGCTGAAGGAGAACGAGGGCATCCAGCTCTCGCTGATCATCCAGGTCGACACCCAGTGCCATCGCATCCCGAACTTCATCAACAAGGCGCGCTGGGCGGGCGTCTATCGCGTCTTCATCGGCCTCGAGAACGTCAACCCGGACAATCTGCTGGCCGCCAAGAAGCGCCAGAACAAGATCACCGAGTACCGCAAGATGCTGCAGGCGTGGCACAACAGCGGTGCCTCGACCTGGGCCGGCTACATCCTGGGCTTCCCGGGCGACACGCGCGAATCGATCCTGCGCGACATGGAGATCATCAAGAAGGAGCTGCCGCTCGATATCCTCGAGCTGTTCATGCTCACGCCGCTGCCCGGCTCGGAGGATCATCAGACCCTTTGGAAACAGGGCGTCTGGATGGACCCCGACCTCAACAAGTACGACGTCCATCACCGCTGCGTGCATCATCCGAAGATGAGCGACGCGGAGTTCGAGCAGGTCTACCGCGAGGCCTGGAAGTCCTACTACACGCCCGAGCACATCGAGACGGTGGCGCGCCGGCACGGTGCGATCCCCGGCCGCAATCCGGCCGAACCCGCGCACTTCATGACCATGTTCAAGATCATGTTCGAGGCCGAGGGCGTGCATCCGCTGGAAGGCGGTGCGGTGCGCATGAAGTACCGGCTCGACCGCCGCCACGGCATGCCGATCGAACCGATCGGCGTGTTCCACTACAAGGTCGCGCGGAACTTCTGGCACAAGCTGAAGATCTACACGCGCCTGACGCTCCAGGGCATCGCCATCGGCCGCAAGGTCAAGAACGACCCGAAGCGCCTCGAATACACCGACCTCGCGCTGCAGCCCGTGGTCGACGAGGATATGGACAAGCTGTCGCTGTTCGCCGAGACGGCGGGTGGCGGCGCGGCCGTCAACAAGCGCCGCGGAGAGGACCTCGCCCGCGCCAAGGTCGCGGCCCAGCAGAACCAGCAGCGCCTCGCCGCCGCGGAATAGCCAAAACCAGTCAGTTCATCGGGAAGCCGTCAGTGGATCACTGGCGGCTTCACCTCGCTGAGGCCATCCGCCTCGGTCGCCGAGATGGTCGTGCGCACCATCGAACGCTCGCGCGAATAGTCCCACGGACGGCCGCGATGGAGCATCGCGCGGTTGTCCCACATGACGGCGTCGCCCTGGCGCCATTTGTGGCTGTAGACGAACTCCGGCCGCGTCGCCTCGTCGAGCAGCTGCGACAGGAGCTGCCGCGCGTCGCGATCGTCCATGCCGTCGATCGCGTAGGCGTGGCTGGCGACATAGAGCGCGCGGCGGTCGTTGCTCGGATTGCGCCAGTTCATCCGCCAGCGCACCGGCGGCAGCGCCTTGCGCTCCTCGGCATTGGCCAGGTCGGGATGGATCTGGTCGCGGCTGTTGGCATAGGAGTGGGTCGCCACCGCGCCCTTCAGCTTCTCCTGCAGGTCGGCCGGCAGCCGCTCCCAGGCGAGCCGCGTCGAGGTGTACTCGGTCTCGCCGCCCGCGTCGGGCAGCACGCGCGCGGTCAGCACCGAGGCCAGCGCCGGCGTCTTCTTGAAGGATGAATCGGTGTGCCAGAGCGCATTGGCCTTGGCGACCAGCACCTGCCGGTGATCCGGCGGCACGATCTCGCCCTGGGGACCCACATTGGTCAGGCGCGAGTAGAAGCTGTTCTCGCCCACCGACGCCGCCTTGGTCAGTTCCAGGGGCCCGAAGGCGCGGCTGTAGGCGACCTGAATGTCGTCGGCGATCTGCTGGTCGCGGAACACGAGGAGTGAATGCGTCTCGAAGGCCTTGCGGACTTCCGTGTAGGCCTGCGCATCGATCGCGACGTCCAGCAGGGAGACACCCTTCACCTCGACGCCGAAGCCATCGGCCAGCGGGACCAGTTCCATCGCGTTCCTCCTCGCGGTTTTCCTTGTCCGGGGATTTTATCGCAACGCCACGGTGGGCGGCTATAGTACGTTTCCTGCACCCGAAGCATTGCTGACACCCAGATGGCCGCCCGCCCCTCGCCCGCTCCCCGCCTCGCTTTCGTCAGCTCCACCGCCCCGGCGGCGCGCGAGGCCAAGGCGCGCCTCGAAAAACGTTACGGCGCGGCGACCACGGCCGAGGCCGACATCATCGTCGCGCTGGGCGGCGACGGGCTGATGCTGCAGACCCTGCATCGCAACATGCGCCGGCTGAAGCCGATCTACGGCATGAATCTCGGCACGGTCGGCTTCCTGCTCAACACCTTCAAGGAAACCGGCCTGCTGCAGCGCCTGCAGAAGGCCCGCGAGGTCGCGCTGACGCCGCTGCGCATGGAGGCGACCAACACGCGCGGCCAGCGCTCCGACGTCCTGGCCATCAACGAAGTCTCCCTGCTGCGTTCCAGCCGCCAGACCGCCCGCATCGAGGTGGCCGTCGACGGCAAGAAGCGACTGGAGGAGCTTCACTGCGACGGCGTGCTGGTGGCGACGCCGGCCGGCTCGACCGCCTACAACCTTTCCGCCCATGGGCCGATCCTGCCGCTCGGCGCCGGCCTGCTGGCGCTCACGCCGATCAACGCCTTCCGGCCGCGGCGCTGGCGCGGCGCGCTGCTCCCGCGCACCTCCAGGGTCGAGTTCACGATCCTCGATCCCAAGAAGCGGCCCGTGGCGGCCGCGGCGGACTCGGTGGAAATCGCCAACGTCGCCCACGTCGCGGTGACGGAGGCCATCGACACCCGCCTCACCCTTCTGTTCGATCCCGAGCACGATCTCGAGGAGCGCATCCTCAAGGAGCAGTTCGTTCCTTGAGCGGCAAGGACGTCCCCTTCAAGCCCGAGAAGAAGAAGATCATTGGCCACGAAGGCTGGCAGCCGCTGGGGCTGGCGCTGGTCATCGGAACGGCGGGCGGCTTCCTGTTCGACTGGCTGCGCATGCCGCTCGCCTGGATGCTGGGCGCCTGCGTCTTCTCGACGGTGGCGGCCTTCCTCGGCCTGCGCATCGGCATGCGCGTGCGGCTGCGCCAGGGCATGATCATCATCCTGGGCGTGCTGCTGGGCTCGGGCTTCACGCCCGACCTGGTGCAACGGCTGGGCGAATGGGCGGTGAGCCTGTGCGTCCTCACCGGCATGACCATGACAGGTGCCACCCTCTGCTATGCGTGGCTGCGGCGCTTCACCGACTGGGACAAGGTGACCTGCTACTTCGCCGCCATGCCGGGCGGCCTGAACGACATGACGATCATGGGCGGGGCCATGGGCGGCGAGGAACGCGCCATCGCACTGGCCCACGCGCTGCGCATCCTCACCGTCGTGCTCACCATCCCTGTCTGGTACCGGCTGGTGAACGGCGCGCAGACCAGCGTGCTCACCATGGTGCATGGCCCGACGGGCAACGACTGGAAAGACTATGCCATCCTGATCGGCTGTGGCGTGGTCGGCGCCGTCGCCGGCCGCCTGCTGCGCCTGCCCGCCAGCTTCATGATGGGGCCGATGATCATCAGCGCCATTGCGCATCTGGGAGGCTTCACCAACTCGCAGCCGCCCGGCTTCCTCGTCGCGGCGGCGCAGGTCGTGGTCGGCACCGGCATCGGCTGCCGCTTCGTCGGCGCCAACTTCGACAAGCTGCACAAGGAAATGGCCGCCTCGATCGGCGCCGCCTTCCTCCTGATCGGCTGCGCCGTGATCTTCGCAAAGGTCACCGTTGCGCTGACAGGCCTCAACCTCGACGCCACGGTCCTGAGCTACGCACCCGGCGGCTTCGCGGAAATGAGCCTGATCGGCCTGGCCCTCGGCATCGAGATCGCGATGGTGGCGACCCACCACTTGTTCCGGCTGTTCCTGATCATCTTCACGGGCCCGATCTTCTTCCGGACGCTGCTGAAACGGGATCATTGAGCCTACTGTCGTCCTGAGCGCAGCGAAGGACCCAGCGCAGCGACCAGAGGGCTCTGTAGCCGACGTGAGATCCTTCGCTGCGCTCAGGATGACAAAGATGTTTACGCCCGTAACGTGATCCCGCCGTCGACCACCAGCAGATGGCCGTTCACATAGGACGACTGGTCCGACGCCAGGAACAGCGCCGCATTGGCCGTGTCCCAGCCCGTACCCATCTTGCCGGTCGGCGAGGCGCGGTCGCGGATCTCGATCATCTTCTCGTAGGCCTGGTTATGGTCCTTCTCGCTCTTGGCATACTGCTCGGCGAGGAAGTCGATCATCGGCGTGTGCATCAGGCCGGGCAGGATCGCGTTGCAGCGGATACCCTTCTCCGCGTACTGCGACGCGATCGCCATGGTCAGCGAGTTCACCGCGCCCTTGCTGGCATTGTAGGCGAGATACGAGATGCCCTTGGGACTGCGGATCGAGGCGATCGAACTCACGTTCACGATCGCGCCCTTGCCCTGCTTCTCCATGATCGGCAGCACGTGCTTGGCCGTGAGGAAGAAGCTCTTCACGTTGACGTCGAACACGCGGTGCCACTCGTCCTCGCTCAACTCGACCGGCCCGCCCTGCGAGCCGATGCCGACATTGTTGTCGAGGATGTCGATGCGGCCCCACTTCGCCATGCAGGCATCGACCATCGCCTTCACACTGGCATTGTGCGACGCGTTGGCCTCGAAGGCGACGGCGACGTCCTTGCCGACTTCCTTTTCGATCAGCTCCACCGTCTCCTCGGCCGCCGCGCGCTTCAGGTCGACGCAGAACACCTTGGCGCCTTCGCGCGCAAAAGTGATCGCCGTGCATTTGCCGTTGCCCCAGCCCGGCCCGCTCGAACCCGCCCCGACGACGATCGCCACCCTGTCCTTCAGTTTGCCCGACATGCCGCTTCGCTCCCGCGCTATTTCCTTCTCTTCTTCCGCAAATGATGGGTGAGAGCCAGCGCAATGCAATGGCGCAGTTCTCTGACCGGAATGCGCTCCCGGGGGCCGAAGTGGATGGCCCGCGCGCCTTCATAGGTGAGCGTCTCCGGATAGAGCTCACGGAACTGGCCGACCAGTCCGCTCTGGCAATGGAAGTAGATGGCGTAACCACCGCCATCGCCCTTCAGCCGGTCGATGCGCACGGTGGTGCCACTGCCGGTCTCCGCGGTGAGATAGCTGGGTTGGCCCCATCTCAGCGTCTCCGCGAGCGCGCCGACGCCCTCGGTCACGGCCGCGACCTCGAAGATCGTCTCGCGCAGCGCCATCAACCGTTCGCGTGTCCCGGGGGCATAGGAGCCGAACACAGCCGCCACCTTCGGATCGGCAAAGCGCTTCATGCCTGAAGCCTAGCACGAAGCAGGGCTGGCGAGCTGACCTCCTGCGTGAAATGCTCCTGGCAACAAGAAGAACCGGAGGAGCGTCCATGCGTCGTCGTGCGTTCACCGTATCGGCCCTGGCCTCGGTTGCGGCCCCCGCGCTCGCGCAGCCGCAATGGCCCAGCAAGCCGCTTCGTCTCGTCATCCCCTATCCGCCGGGCGGACCATCGGACGTGTCGAGCCGCATCGTCATGGAGCGTGCCGCGCAGCTCCTCGGCCAGGGCGTTCTGTTCGACAACAAGGCCGGCGCCTCGGGCATGATCGGCGCGGAGTTCGTGAAGAACCAACCGGTCGACCATCACACGTTCCTGACGACGACGACCGCGATGGTCTGCATCACGCGCCATCTGCAGGCGATCCCGTTCGATCCGGAGCGCGATATCGTTCCCGTGTCGCGCATGACGACCTCGTGGGGCGCCTTCGCCGTGCACCCGTCGGTGCCGGCCAACACGGTCGCGGAGTTCGTGGCCTACGCAAAGGCCAATCCCGGCAAGCTGAACTACGGCTCGGCCGGCCTCGCCACCATCACCCACCTGTTCGGCGAGATGCTCTGCCTCGAGGCCGGCATCAGGATGACCCACGTCCCCTATCGCGGCAGTGCGCCCGCGACCAACGCACTGCTGGCGGGCGAGATCCAGGCGCAGTTCGACCAGACGACCCTGCCGCACATCAAGGCCGGAAAGCTGCGTGCGCTCGCGATCCTGGCGGAGGTGCGCCATCCCGATTTCCTCGACCTGCCGACGCTGCAGGAGACCGGCTACGGCAAGGAGAGCGGCGATTCCTGGTTCGGCATCCTCGCGCCCGCCGGCACTTCGCCCGAGGCGATCGCGCGCCTCGACAGGGCCATCGCCGACGCCCTCCGCGCGCCTGACATCGTGCAAAAGGTCCACAACGGCGGCATGCGCGTGACCTATCTCGACCCGGCGGACTTCAAGGCGCGCATCGGCGTCGAGAGCGGCATGTTCGGCAGCATCATCAAGAAAGGCGGCATCAAGCTGCCGTGAGAGGAATCAGCGCTTGCGGGCGTCTGCCGACCAGACGCCTGGCCAGAAGAGCGACAGCAGCAGCACCGCGAGGAGGCCGCCCCCGGCCATCACGAAGGCGAAGCGGTAGCCCGCGAGGAAGCCCGCCATGTTCATGAACCCTTGCGCGCCGTGGGCCTGCAGGGCCGTCAGGACCGAGGCGCCGGCCACGATGCCGATGGTGCGGGTCAGCAAGGACAGGCTGCCCGCGACGCCGCGATCGCGCGGCGGCAGGGTCGCCGTCACGATGTCGGTATAGGCGACGGTGAGAAGGCCCTGCCCCACGCCTTCCAGCACCAGCAGCGCGGCCACCACGAGCACGGGCGTGTTGATCTCCGTGAAGCCCAGCGGCAGCAGGCCGAGGCCGACGCAGGCGACGCCGGCGAATACCGTCGGGCGCTGGCCGATGCGGCGCACCAGGAAGGCCGAGAGCGGCGCGCCGGTCAGGCTGCCGCCGAACGCCATCGCCAGCACGATGCCGACGCCCAGCGGCGACAGCTTCAGCACGTTCACCAGGTAATAGGGCGTGAGCAGCAGGATCGCGAAGCCCGCGAGGTTGGCCAGCGCGTTCAGCACGTTGGGGATCGTGAAGCGCGGATCGGCGAAGAGCGCCGGCCGGATGATCGGCTCGGACACGCTGTTGGCCCGGCGCACGTAGGCGACCAGCAAGCCGATGGCCACGACGGCCATTCCCAGCGCCCAAAGGCCCGCGATCTCCTTGCGCTGGGAGAAGACCAGCGAGAGCAGCAGCGTGCTCATGCAGGCCGCCAGCAGCACCGCGCCCAGCGCATCGAACGGCCGCGAATCGGGCTTCGGCGACGGGAGCAGGCCCGACAGCGCCAGCGTCATCAGCGCGATCGGTACGCGCACCCAGTAGACGGCGGGCCAGCCCCACAGTTCGACCAGCACGCCGCCGAGAAAGGGGCCAACCGCGGCGGCGATCGCCATCGTACTGGCGAAGCCCGCCAAAGCCTTGGTGCGATCGCTTTCGGGGAACAGCGAGGTGGCCAGCGCCGGCGTGCAGGACAGCGCCAGGGCCGTGCCGATCCCCTGCGCGCCGCGCGCCCACAGGAACAGCGGCCAGTCCGGCGCCGCGGCACACGCCGCGCAGCCAATGGCCGAGATTGCGAGACCGATGCGGAAGATCAGCCGGTGCCCGAACAGGTCGCCCAGCTTGCCGCACACCAGCATCAGCGAGCCGTAGACCAGCACGTAGCAGATCACCAGCCACTGCACGTCGCCCAGCGCGAGCCTGAAGTGCGCGGTGATCGCCGGCAGTGCCACGTTGACCGCAATGTCGAGTGGCGCCAGCGACGCGCCCAGCCCGACGATGGCGAGGCCGAAGGCCGGACGGATCGTCATGAGAGGAACGGTGCTCTCTCCCCGATTCCGTCGTCCTGAGCGGAGCCGCCCAGAGGGCGGCGCAGTCGAAGGACCTCTTTTCCGACGCACGTTGTGTCGAAACCAAAAGAGGTCCCTCGACTACGCGCCGTTGGCGCTTCGCTCAGGACGACGGATGGAGATTTCAAGGGTCGGTGTCGATCACAGGTGCTTCTTCAGGAATTCGAGCATCCTCTCCCATGCCGCGTTGGCCGACTTCACATCGTAGGCCTCGCTGCGTTCGCTGAAGAAAGCGTGCGCGGCGTCGTAGCGGAAGATCTCCGGCGAGTGCCCGGCACCCTTCATCGCCTTCTCGAGCGCGTCTACGGCGGCCGGGGTGCACCAGTCGTCCTTGTTGGCGAAGTGGCCCTGCAGCGGCACCTTGATCTTCGCCGGGTCGGCCAACTGTCCCGGCGGGATGCCGTAGAAGGGCACGCCGCAGGAGATGCCTTCGATACGGGCGCAAGCCGCGATGGTGAGCGCGCCGCCCATGCAGAAGCCCATCACGCCGACCTTGCCGCCCATACTCGCGAGATGCTTCACCGCCCCGGCGATGTCCTGGTCGGAGGCGCCGACGAAGTCGAGGCCGCTCATCATGTGGTTGGCCTCGTCCGGCTTCTGCGTCACACGGCCCTTGTAGAGGTCCGGCGCCAGCGCATTGAAGCCCTGCCGCGCGAAGCGGTCCGCGACGCCGCAGATCTGGTCGTTGAGGCCCCACCATTCCTGGATCACGACGATGCCCGGCTTGCCCTTGCCCGCCTCGGCCAGATAGCCCTTGCAGGTCGATCCGTCGGGACGCTTGAAGTCGATCAGACTGCCCATGTGATTGTTCTCCTTGTATCAGCCGTCGCCAAAAGATGCTTCGCTACGCTCAGCATGACACGGAAACAGTGTCATCCTGAGCGCAGCGAAGGATCCTTCCGTCTCATAAAAGCTTCCGCAGCTCCGTCTTCAGGATCTTCCCGTAGTTGTTCTTGGGCAGCGCCTCGATGAACCTGTAGTCCTTGGGGCGCTTGAAGCGGGCGATGTTGTCGAGGCAGAGCTTGTCGAGCTCCGCCGGCGACAGGGGCTGCCCGCCGCGCGCCACGACGAAGGCCACGACCTCCTCGCCCCATTCCGGATGCGGCCGGCCGACCACCGAACATTCGGCGACACCGGTATGGAGGTTCAGCACGTCCTCGATCTCGCGCGGATAGATGTTGGAACCGCCCGAGATGATCATGTCCTTGGAGCGGTCCTTGAGGGTCAGCAGCCCCTCCTCGTCGAAGGCGCCGACATCGCCGGTCCACAGCCAGCCGTCGCGCAGCGAGCGCGCCGTGGCCTCAGGGTTGTTCCAGTAGCCGGCCATCACGGGATCGCCCTTGCAGATGATTTCGCCGACCTCCCCGACCGGAAGCTGCCGCCCCTCCTCGTCCACGACACGGACTTCCATGCACGAATCGGCGCGCCCGGCCGACGCGAGACGCTGCTCCCAGCGCGGATGGCTACGGTCCCCGTGATACTCGCGGCTGAGATGGGTGATGGTCATCGGGCTCTCGCCCTGGCCGTAGAGCTGCATCAGCTTGTTGCCCAGCAGGTCGAGCGCCCGCTTGAGGTCCGACACGTACATCGGCGCGCCGCCATAGGTGATGAGCCGCAACGCCTCGGGCTTCAGCTCGGAGACGCTGCCATGCTCGATCAGCCGCTTCACCATCGTGGGCGCCAGGAAGATCGAGCATTCGGGCCAGCGGTTCATCAGCTCCACCGTCTCGGGCACCTCGTACTTGCCGCTCTCGGGAAACACCTGCACCGAGCCGCGCGCCAGCATGGCGAAGTTCCACAGGCCCGAGCCATGGCTGATCGGGGCGGCATGCACGATCGACCCGCCGGGCGGCGGCCGGTCGACGTCGGCAAAGTAGTTGAGCGTCATCGCCAGCAGATTGCGGTGCGTGAGCGTGGCGCCCTTCGGACGACCCGTCGTGCCCGAAGTGTAGAACAGCCACGCCGGATCGGTCGGCTCGGCGTCGGCGATCGGGCTCGGATCGCCCACCGCCATGAAGGTGTAGGAGCGCGTGGTGACGTCGACGATCTCCTTCAGTTCGGGCGCCTCCTTCGCAGCCTCGGCGATCGTGTCGGCAAGGTCGGGCGTCACGAAGCACAGCTTCGCCCCGGAATTCTCCAGGATGAACGCGAATTCCTTCGCATGCAGCTTGGCATTCATCGGTACGGCGCACAGCCCCGCGTGCCAGATCGCGTACATGACCTCGATCGATTCCACGCAGTTGGCCATCGCGAAGGCCACGCGGTCGCCGCGCAACAGTCCGAACCGGCCCACCAGATGCGTGCTCATCACCGAAACCTTGCGCCACAGGTCGCGGTAATTGAGGTGCGGTGTCGTCCCGCGCGCCAGCGCGGGCAGGTCGCGGAACTCCTGCGCGGAGCCCAGCAGCAGATGGGCGATGTTCATTTGGTTTGTTTCCTCGGCTGCCGACTATTGCAGGCACGGCATCGACCTTGCAATGTGCCGCCCATGCAGGATTTCGATTTCGCCATCGTCGGCGCCGGCATTGCCGGGGTCTCCGTCGCCTATCACCTCGCGCCCCATGCGAAAGTGATCATCCTCGAGCGTGAGAACGTGCCGGCCTACCACACGACGGGCCGCTCCGCCGCGCTGCACTCGGAGACCTACGGCAGTGCCCAGATCCGCGCCATCACGGTCGCGTCGGGCCGTTTCTATCGCAATCCGCCACAGGGATTCGCGGACCACGCCTTGCTGACGCCGCGCGGCGCGCTGATCGCGGGCCATGCCGGACAGGAGGCCGCCGTGAAGGCCGCCGCCGCCGACTATGCCCGGCTCGTCCCGTCGGTGCGCTGGCTGGAGCCGGCCGAGGTGCTGCGACGCCTCCCCATCCTGAAGCCCGAGGCGGCGGGCGGCGGCGCGGTGTTCGAGCCCGAGGCCGACGACATGGACGTGGCCTCGATCCACGGCGGCTTCCTCAAGGGCGCGCGCGCCGCCGGGGCCGTGCTGCGGCTCGACGCCGAGGTCCTGGGTCTCGAGCGCCTCGACGGGATGTGGAACATCACCTTGCGCGGCGACGGCGACGCCATCCGCGCGGCCAACGTCATCGACGCAGCGGGCGCCTGGGCCGACGTGCTGGGCGGCCTGGCCGGTTGCGTCCCGATCGGCCTGGTGCCGAAGCGGCGCACCGCCTTCACCTTCGACGCCCCGCAGGGACTCGATCTCGGGCCGCTGCCGATGATGATCGACTTCGACGAGAGCTTCTACTTCAAGCCCGAGGTCGGCCAGTTCCTGGGGTCGCTGGCCGACGAGACGCCCTCGCCGCCCTGCGACGCCCAGCCCGAGGAGATCGACGTCGCCACCGCCGTCGAGCGCATCGAGACCGCGAGCACGCTGCAGATCCGCCGCATCAAGAACAAGTGGGCGGGCCTGCGCTCCTTCGTGCACGACAAGAACCTGGTCGCGGGCTACGACCCGAAGATCGAGGGCTTCTTCTGGCTGGCCGGCCAGGGCGGCTACGGCATCCAGACCGGCTACGCCGCCGGCCAACTCGCCGCTGCGCTGGCACTGGGCAAGCCTCTCCCCGCCGAAGTCGCCGACCTCGGCGTCACGGTAGCCTCGCTGTCGCCGGCCCGCTTCACCGTGCCCGACGACGCCTGAACGGGATGACACGGGAATCGACCCTGACTATGGTCGCCCCCGTGTGCCCCCGTGGCGGAATTGGTAGACGCCAGCGACTTAAAATCGCTTGATCCGAAAGGATCGTGCCGGTTCGAGTCCGGCCGGGGGCACCAAAGCCGCGTCCTACGAATTTGCCTTCGAGCTTTCCCGCAGGCCTGCCAGACGAGCGGCATCGCGGCTTGAGGCGAAGGCTGCGATCCGGATCGATTCGGTCATGATCGCCGCCTTCTTCTTCCCGTTCGAGTAGAAGGCGTTCTTCAGATACGTGAGCTGATCGTCCAGTTGCCTGCCCTTGACCGGGTCGCCCGCCGCAACGGTCGCAATGACGATCTTCATGATCTGGAAGAGCGCCTCCTCATTCTCGGTGAGGATCGCACTCGTGGCCTTCTTGCCGTCCTCTGACATGGGAGCCTCGCCTATTGGGGCCAGACTTCTAGCCGGCGTCCCCCACCTGCGAAAGGGATCAGCGCTAGTCCCTGTAGTGACAGGCCGCCCAATGGCCGGGGCGCTTCTCCTCCAGCACCGGCGCGCGCTGTGAGCAGTCGGGGCGCGCGATCGGGCAGCGGGTGTGGAAGTGGCAGCCCGAGGGCGGGCGGATCGGGTTGGGCACGTCGCCCTGCAGCATGATGCGCTTGCGCTTGATCGTCGGGTCGGGGATCGGGACGGCCGACAGCAAAGCTTCCGAATAGGGATGGATCGGGGTGTCGTAGAGTTCCGCCGCCGGCGCGATCTCGACGACGCGTCCGAGATACATCACGGCGATGCGCGTCGAGATGTGCTCCACCACGCTGAGATCGTGGGCGATGAAAAGATAGGTGAGGCCGAACTGCTCCTGCAGGTCCTCCAGAAGATTGATCACCTGCGCCTGGATCGACACATCGAGCGCCGACACCGGCTCGTCGCAGATCAGCAGCTTGGGCTCGACGGCGAGCGCGCGGGCGATGCCGATACGCTGGCGCTGGCCGCCCGAGAACTCGTGCGGGAAGCGGCGCATATGGTCGGGCCGCAGCCCCACCGTCTCGAGGAGCTGCACGACGCGGTCTTCCATCGCCTGGCGCGACTTCACCAGCTTATGGATGATCAGCGCCTCGCCGATGATGGCGCCGATCGTGAGGCGCGGATTGAGCGACGCATAGGGATCCTGGAAGATGATCTGCATGTCGCGCCGCATCGCCTGCAGCGCGTTGTGATCCATCTTCATGACGTCGTCGCCCTGGAACCAGACCTCGCCGGAACTGGGCTCGATCAGGCGCAGGATGCAGCGGCCGGTCGTCGACTTGCCGCAACCGGATTCGCCCACGACGCCCAGGGTCTCGCCGGCCTCGATGTCGAAGCTGACGCCGTCGACGGCATGGACCTTGTCGACCACGCGCGACAGGATTCCGCCACGGATCGCGAAATGCTTGCGCAGGTCGCGGACCGAGAGAAGCGGCTTGGCGGTCTTCGGGGCGGTTTCCGGGGCCGTCCCGGCCGCCTGGGAAGCAACAGGGGCGCTCACAGCACGCACCTCACGTAATGCCCGGGCCCGACTTCCTTGAGCGGCGGCAAGCCCTGGGTGCAGACATCCATGGCGAACTTGCAGCGCGCGGCGAAGCGGCAACCCGGCGGCGGGTCGAGCAGGTTCGGCACGGTGCCGGCGATGGCTTCCAGCCGCTGCTTCTTCTCCGCCGAGCGATCGACGCGCGGGATCGAGCGGATCAGGCCCTGCGTGTAGGGATGGCGCGGATCGCCGAACAGCGCCTCGACCGAGGCCTCCTCGACGACGTTGCCGGCATACATGACGGTCACGCGCTGGCAGGTCTCGGCGACCACGCCCATCGCGTGGGTGATCAGCATGATCGCCATGCCGAACCGTTCCTTCATCTCCTGCATCAGCTCCAGGATCTGCGCCTGGATGGTGACGTCGAGGGCGGTGGTCGGCTCGTCGGCGATCAGCAGCTTGGGCTGGCAGGACAGCGCCATGGCGATCATCACCCTCTGGCGCATGCCGCCGGAGAACTGGTGAGGATAGTCGTGCACGCGGCGCTGCGGATTGGGAATGTCGACCAGCCGCAGCATCTCCGCGGCACCGGCGATCGCCTGCTTGCGCGACAGCTTCTGGTGCAGCGCGATCACCTCGGCGATCTGGTCGCCCACCGTATAGACCGGATTGAGCGAGGTCATCGGCTCCTGGAAGATGATGGCGATCTCCTTGGCGCGGATCTTGTCCATCTCGTCCATGGAAAGCGGTATCAGGTCCCGTCCCTGCCACAGGATCTGCCCGGCCTCGAAGCGGCCGGGCGGCATGTCGATCAGCTTCAGCACCGAACGGGCGGTGACGGTCTTGCCGCAGCCCGATTCGCCCACGACGCCCAGCGTCTCGCCACGGTCGATGTGGAGATCGACCCCGTCGACGGCACGCACCATGCCGTCGTCGGTCTTGAACCAGGTCTTGAGACCGCGAATGTCCAGCAGGGGTTCGGTCACGCTACACCAGTCCTAGAGAACGCGTCGCGGATCGAGCGCGTCGCGCAGTCCGTCGCCGATGAAGTTGATCGCCAGCACCGTGATGAAGATCAGCGAGCCGGGGAACAGCGCCCAGTGCGGCGCGATGTCGAGATAATCCTTGGCGTCGCGCAGCACGCTGCCCCAGGTCGGCACGTCCGACGGGAAGCCGAGGCCGAGGAACGACAGCGTCGACTCCGCGATGATGGCCGCGGCGACGTCGATGGTCGCAACCACGATCACCGGGCCCAGTGCGTTGGGCAGGATGTGCTGGGTCACCTGGCGGAGACGCGAGGCGCCCAGCGCGCGGGCCGCCTCGACGAACTCCTTTTCGCGCAGGGAGAGGAACTGCGCCCGCACCAGCCGCGCGGCGGACATCCAGCGCGTGCCGCCGATGACCGCGACGATCAGCACGAAGGCGCCACCCTCGACGCCCATCACGCCCTTCACCGGCTCGCGGAACAGGTAGATGACCAGCAGCAGCAGCGGCAGCTGCGGCAGCGACAGGAAGAGGTCGGTGACCCACATCAGCGCCGCGTCGACCCGTCCGCTCGACATGCCGGCGACGGCGCCGACCAGCACGCCGAAGAAGATGGCGACGACCATCGCCGCGAAACCGACCGCGATCGAGATGCGACCGCCGTAGATCAGCCGTGACAGCAGGTCCTGGCCAAGATCGTCGGTACCCAGCGGATGAGCCCAGGACGGCCCCTGCAGCTTGGCGGCGAAGTCGATCTCGTTGATCGGCACGCGCCAGATGAGCGGCCCGGCCAGGACGCCGAACAGGATCAGGCCCAGGGCGAACGCCGAGAACAGCGCCATCCTGTGCCGCCGGAAGCGGCGCCACGCCTCCTGCCAGGGCGAGAAGCCCTGCGCCTTGCGCGCGGCCGGGTTCCCGGCGGGAGCGCTAGCGGAAAGCGATGCGGGGGTCGAGCCAGCCATAAAGGATATCTGCAATGAGGTTGAAGATGACGACCAGGCAGGCCGAGACGAAGGTGACGCCCATGACGACGGGCGTGTCGTTGGAGAGCATCGAGGTGATCAGCAGCGAGCCGATGCCGGGCACGCGGAAGATCTGCTCGGTGACGATGGCGCCGCTGAACACGATGGGCATCTGCAGGGCGACGAGCGTCACTACCGGGATCAGGGCGGTGCGCACGACGTGCCGGGTGATGACCTTGCGCTCGCCGATACCCTTGGACCGCGCCGTTGTGACGTAGTCGAGACGGATCACGTCGAGCACCGAGGAGCGCACGAAGCGCACCAGCGCCGCGCCCTGGAACAGGCCGAGCACCGTCACCGGCATGATCGACTGCTTGATATGCTCCCAGTAGAACGCCCAGCCCGTCGCCGTGATGTCGGCGCGATAGACGAAGGGCAGCCAGTCGAGCTGGATCGAGAAGATCAGGATCAGCACCAGGCCCGTGAAGAACGTCGGCAGGGAGAAGCCGATGAAGGCGAAGGTGTTGGCGATCTGGTCGAACAGCGAATAGGGCCGCGTTGCCGCCAGCACGCCGACCGGAATGGCGATCAGGATGGCCAGGATCTGCGAGGCGCCGATGACGACCAGCGTCACGGGCAAGCGCTGCATGATCAGCGTGCTCACGTCCATGCGGCTGACGAAGGAGAAGCCCCAGTCGCCCTGCAGCAGGGCGAACAGCCAGTGCCAGTAACGCATCCAGATCGGGTCATCGAGGCCGAACTTGGCGCGCAGGGCGGCGCGCACCTCGGGCGGAACCGCCGGGTTTGTCGCCAATTCGTCGAAGGGATCTCCCGGCGCCATGGCCAGGAGGGCGAAGAGCACGATGCTGATCCCGAGCAGACTCGGGATCATGATCAGGAGCTTCCGGATTACGTACTGCCTGCTCACGCGATGGACCTGCAAAAAAGAAAGCCCTCCCCGCTCATGCGGGGAGGGCGTTGCGGATTTACGCGTCCTTGAACCAGTCGCTGAGGTCCGAGGTGTTGTTGTCCCAGCCGCTGATGTTGCAGTTGAGCTTCGCGGTCCGCGCCGACACGGTCGGTCGCTGCACGATGCCCATCACGATCTGGTTCTGGATGGCAAGGTCGTTCAACTTGATGAACGAGGCGGCGCGCTTGACGGGATCGAGTTCCGCCTCGGTTTCGCGGTAGAGCTTGTCGGCCTCGGGGCTCTGCCAGCGGGTGATGTTGCGGCCCTGCCACTTGTTGGCCTTGGTGGCGGCTTCCGTCGAGACGAACTGCAGCATGTGCGTGCCCGGATCGGGCTGGCCCATGGTCGTCGTGTACATCTCGAGGTCGGTGTAGAACTTCGTGTACGTGTCCGGATTGGCCACGTCCGACGAGAAGAAGACCGACGCCGTCACCGACTTCAGCTCGATGTCGATGCCCGCCTTCTGGGCCGCCTGCTTGATGATGGCCTGCGTCTTCTGGCGGGGCTGGTTGATCGAGGTCTGGTAGACGAACTTGAGCTTCTTGCCGTCCTTGGCGCGGATGCCGTCCGAACCCTTCTTCCAGCCGGCCTTCTCGAGAATGTCGTTGGCCTTGTCGACGTTGAACTCGATCGGGTTGTTCTTGGAATCGAAACGCGACGGCCCGTACAGGAAGTTGCGCGTCGCCGGACCGGTGCGGCCGTAGATGTGGTCCTGGATCGACTTGTTGTCGACCAGCAGCGCCAATGCCTTTCGCACTTCCGGATCGCTGAGCGTCGGGTGCTTGGTCTTCAGGCTGGACCGCTCGCCGTCGACTTCCGTCCACGGGTCGGTCGTGTTCAGGAGCAGGAACTCGATGTTGCCACCCGGCGTGACCGAGACGCTGCCCTTGCCGCCCTTCTCGAGGCGGGAGAGGATTTCGTCCTCGACCTGCAGGTTCCAGGCGAAATCGAATTCGCCGGTCTGCAGCACCGCGCGCGCCGCCGAGACGGCATCGCCGCCGCCCTTCATCTCGACCGTGTCGAAGTACGGCTTGTTGGCCTGGTGGTAGTTCGGGTTCATGACGCCCGTCACCAGATCGCCCGGCTTGAAGTCCTTGAACATGTAGGGGCCGGTGCCGACCGGCTTCAGGTTGGTGGGTGCGTCGCGCGACTTGGCGCCGATGAAGTCGGCGAACAGGTGCTTCGGGATCAGCATGCCGCGCGTGCCGACGAAGGCATCGGCCCAGAACGGCGTCGCCTTCTTGAACGCCACCTTGACGGTGTACTGATCGACCTTCGTGACCGTCACGTCCTGATAGGATGCGATGGTGTAGGCCGCCGTGGCCGGATCCTTGGCGTATTCCCAGTTGAAGACCACGTCGTCGGCGGTGAACGGCTTGCCGTCGTGCCAGGTCACGCCCTGCTTCAGCTTCCAGGTCACCGACATGCCGTCGGCGGCGAGGCCACCATTTTCCTTGGTCGGGATCTCGGCCGCCAGCTTGGGCTTGAGGTTGCCGTCGGGATCCCATGCCGCCAGCGGCTCGTAGAACAGGCGCGAACCGTCCTGGTCCTTCGTTCCGACCGCGAAGTGCGGGTTCAGCAGCGTCGGACCCTGCCACCACAGCAGCTTGAGGGGGCCGCCGCCGCCGCGCTTGGTCGGCTTGTAGGTCGAGGCCGGCTGCGCCATCGCCACGCCCGAGGAAACGAGGATCTGGCCGGCGACCGGCGCTCCGATGCCCACCGCCATCATCGCCTGCACGAAGCCACGTCGCGAAAGCTTGCCGGCCTTCACCTTGCCGACGAGGCCACGAATGTCACGTTCGTTCATTTCGAAACTCCCAAGATCGATGCCCTTCCCGATGCCGCCCTCGCTATGCTGCAAGATGCGTGCAATCCTTGATCGTTACAGGCTGTAACGTTGCCGTCAATGACAGCGCTTGCTGCGGGGGAGACACTTAATGGCTTGGATAGCTCTTTTTCTGGCGGGACTCTGCGAAATCGGCTGGCCCGTGGGGCTGAAACTCGGCTGGACCGACCAGGGCGCCAGGCCGGGATGGTTGCTTCTCGCCATCGTTGCCATCGTGGTGAGCGGGGCGCTGCTTATGTGGGCACAACGCACCATCCCGATGGGCACCGCCTATGCCATCTGGACGGGTATCGGCGCCGTGGGTGCCTTCACCGTCGGCATCCTGGCCTTCGGCGACACCGCCTCGACCCTCCGCATCGTCTCGATCGGCCTGATCGTGGCGGGCATCATCGGCCTCAAGATCGCCTGAGGAAACAGCCATGAGACTGAAGGACAAGGTCGCGCTGGTCACCGGCGCCGCGAGCGGCATGGGTGCAGCCACCGCGCGTCTTTTTGCCCGCGAGGGCGCACGGGCGGTGGTCGTGGCCGACGTGCTCGACACGGACGGCGAGGCCGTCGTTTCCGAGATCAGGAAGGCCGGCGGCACCGCAAGCTACGTGCATCTCGACGTCACAAGCGAAGCCCAGTGGCAGGAAGCGGTCGACAAGACCGTGGCGGCGCATGGCGGGCTGAACGTGCTGGTGAACAACGCCGGCATCTCCGGCTCCGCCGCCGAGGACCTCTACGACACGGCGCTGTGGCACAAGCTGATGGACATCAACTCGACCGGCGTCTTCCTCGGCATGAAGTACGGCATCGCCGCCATCCGCAAGACCGGCGGGCCGGGCTCGGTCGTCAACCTGTCCTCGATCTCGGGCATCGTCGGCCAGGCCTACATCCATGTCGGCTACAACGCATCGAAGGGCGCCGTACGGCTGATTACCAAGGCGGCGGCGGCGCAGCACGGCAAGGACGGTATCCGGGTAAACTCGGTGCATCCGGGCCTGATGCCGCCGATGCGCACCTCCGGCCGCACCGCCGATCCGGTGCAGCGCGCCAAGACGCTGAAAGGCGTGCCGCTCGGCCGCGCCGGCGAAGTCGACGAGGTGGCCAACGCCATCCTGTTCCTGGCGTCCGACGAATCCTCCTACGTCACCGGTGCCGAACTGGTGGTCGACGGCGGCTGGACGGCGGTCTGAAGTGGCGGAGGAGCGCACGACCGTCCCGCCCTGGAAGGTCCTCGAGTCGAAGTACAGCTACCGCGACCGCTGGCTGACCCTGCGCTCCGACACGGTCGAACTGCCCAACGGCCGGGTGCTGTCGCCCTTCCATGTCATCGAGCAGCCCGACTGGAGCACGGCCATAGCCCTCACCCACGACGGCAACGTCGTCCTGGTCGAGGAGTATCGCCATGGCGCGGCGCAGACGGTGGTCGAACTGCCCAGCGGCATCATCGAGGGGCCGGGCATGCCGGTCGAGCACATGAAGCGCGAGCTGCTGGAGGAGACCGGCTTCGCCAGCGACGAGTGGCACCCGCTCGGCAGCTTCTTCGCCAACGCACCGCGCCTCAACAATCGCGTCCACTGCTTCGTGGCGCTCGACGCCCGCAAGGTCGCCGAGCCGAAGCTCGACGACAGCGAGGTGATCGTCACCCACGAAGTCCCGTTCGCCCGTTTCCTGGAGGAGCTGCGCGACGGCAGCCGCACCTTCCACGGCTTCCAGGTCGGCACGATGTGGCTGCTGCACACCTTTGCCCGAAGGACGAAGGACAAGCGCCTGGCAGCGCTTCTTTCCTGAGGCGGAAAGCCTAGCGGCGCCGGTCGCGCAGGCGGCCGGCGAAGGCGCCGGCCATCAGGCCGCCGATGAGCGAGATGTGTTCCATGGCGACGCGGAAGTGCGGCGTGCGCGCGGGCTCCTGCATCGTCCAGAACGGATGAGCGAGCAGGATGGCGACCACGAGAAACCCGCTCAGGATACCGCAGCCCAGCCACAGCCAGCGATCGAACAGGATCATCAGCGAGCCGACGAGCAAGGTCGCGACCAGGACCACGTTGAGGATGCCCGCGGGTTCCAGACGGAGCGCCTTCAGTTCGGCAACGCTGTGCTGGAACTCGATCAGATGCGCGAGGCCCGCGCTCCAGAACACGAAGGTCAGCACCAGCCGCGCCAGGAACCAGCCGATGCCGCTGTCCAGGAAAGCCGCGATGACTCGCGGCATGTCGTTTCTACCCAACTAGGTTCTCCCCCGAGAAGCTGCGGCGGGACCATAAGGCGACAAGCTGTCCCCTTCCACTACGTTCGCATTCGTGCGTAATTCCGCCATGGTTCGCAAACGACCCGACCAGGGCTGGCGCGCGGCGGCATTTGCCGTCGCCCTGTTTGCGATCACGCTCAACTTCCTGCAGCCGCTGGCCCATGCCGCCCTGATGCGCGACGGCGGCCCCGAAGCCGCTGCCCGGACCTGGGGCGTCTTCTGCCTGCCGATCGTCGGCGAAGACGGCTCGCAGTTGCCCGGCCAGCAGGCCGGCAAGGTCCACGAATGCTGCCTCGGCCTGGCGCACGCGCCTGTGCTGGCCGAGCCCGGCAATACTGCCTTCCTGCTCGTCGAGCCCGCCGTCGAGACGATCGTCTTTGCGGCCGACGACGAAGCCCTGGCTCCCGTCGGCATCCGCGACGGGCCCCACCGACCGCGCGGTCCCCCCTCCCACGTCTGACGTCTGAAACCGCGACGCGCCCTGGCGTGCGTCGCGTTCGTTTGTCATTCGTGGGGAGAATTTCATGTTGTCCGTTCGTGCGGCCACTGGCGTCGCCTTTGCAGCCCTTGCCCTGATTCCAACCTTCGCCCGGGCGCAGACCGCGCCCACCACCATCGCTCCGATTGCGGATCCCGCGCCACCAGCGGCCACGCCGGCCAATACGACGCCCGTGACGATGGCGCCCGTGACGGTCAGTGCCGGCCGCGGCTCCAGCCTGGACAACCTCGACGTCAGCACCACGGTGATGACGCGCGAGCAAATCCAGAGCAGTCCCGAAACCGGCGTCGACCAGCTCGTGAACCGCATTCCCGGCGTCTGGCTGCCCAACATCCCGACCGGCCAGCTCCATCCGACCGCCCAGCCGGTCAACATTCGCGGCTTCGGCACCAGCACGACGATCAACACCCTGATCATGGTCGACGGCGTGCCGGTCAACGATCCGTACTTCCGGACGATGAACTGGAGCGCCATCCCCAAGAACTCGGTCGAGCGCATCGAGGTCATCCGCGGCGGCGGCGCCACCAGCCTGTGGGGCAACATGGCGATGGGCGGCGTGATCAACATCATCACCCGCCAGCCCGAGAAGACCGGCGCCTCGGCCGACGTGAGCTACGGCAGCTACAACAGCTCGACCGCCGAGGCGGCGGCAAGCTACGTCATCAGCGACAAGGCCAGGATGGGCCTGTCGTACAATCACGCGCAGAGCTCGGGCTACAACCTCACGCCCGCGCAGTACCGCAACGTCAACCTCGTGCCGACCGCCTCCAAGGCCGACAACGTGGCCGCCAACGTCTACCTGACGCCCAACGAAAGCCTGAAGCTGTTCGCCAAGGCCTACTGGAACCAGATCTACGAGGATGGGCTGGTCTGGCAGTTCGCGCACAACAACTGGTCGACCTACCGGCTGCTGGCCGGCGGCAGCTACAAGTTCGACGAGAACCAGTCGCTGAACTTCAGCGGCTGGGTGAGCGGCGGCTCGTTCGGCACCATCAACGTGGCAAATGGCGGCTACACGCTGAACAACACCACCGCGACCAACCAGTTCGTCAGCCAGATCGAAGGAGCGCCCAATTCCGACATCGGCGGCTCGGCCTTCTATGAGGCAAATTTCGGCCCGCTGCGCGACGTGAAGATCGGCGTCGATGCGCGGCGCACCCTCGTCACCGACAGGAACAATCTCTATTCCGGCGTATCGGCCAATCCCACGAGCTTCGTGGTGAACGGCGAGCACCGGTTCCAGGGCATCTTCGGCCAGGGCACCTGGCGCTTTACCGGCATCCCGATCGACATCACCGTCGGCGTGCGCGGCGATTTCTGGCAGGCGATGAACGCCAGCGTGCTGACCCAGAACTCCAGCACCACCAACGTCGTGCCCAATGCCAGCGCCGCGAGCTTCGACCCGCGGATCGGCTTCAAGTTCTACGCCAGCGACGAATTGACCCTGCGCGGCGCGATCTACCGCAACTTCTCGGCGCCGGGCATGAACCAGATGTACCGCGTGTTCGCGGCCGGCACCGGCTATACGACGATCAATCCCAACCTGCAGCCGATGACCAACTTCGGCCAGGAACTCGGCTTCGACTTCGACTGGAAAGGCTTCACTCTCTCCGGCACCTACTTCAACAACAACCTGACCAATTTCATCGACTTCATCACGGTCTGTAACACCAACCCGGCCTGCGCCGCGCCCTTTGTCTCGGCGGCCGGGCTCAGCCCCGCCTTCACGACGGTCCGCCAGTACCAGAATGTCGGCAACGCCACCTTCCAGGGTGTCGAACTGATCGCGACATGGCAGCCGTTCGAGCAGCTGCGGCTGACCGGCGGCTTCACCCAGACCACGGCCTATCTCACGAGTTCGGTGAACCCCACCCTCGTGCGCACCGGCGTGCAGCTCGGTCAGGTTCCGAACTACATGTTCACGGCCGGCGTCGAGTGGCGGCCGATCGAGAACCTCGTGCTCACGGCCGCGCTGAAGTCGTTCCCGCAATACTGGAACGACACCAACCACACCCAGTTGAACGATGGCGCGACCCTGATCGACCTCGGGCTGCGCTGGTCGCCGGTGAAGGACGTCGATGTCTATGGCAGTATCCAGAACCTGACCAACGTCCAGTACCTGGCGCAGGGCTATACGCGCACCTCCTTCGAGGGCTCGACGGTGAGTGCAACGTCCATCCCGCAGCTCGGCATGCCGCTGACTGCGACCGCGGGCCTTAGGGTGAGATTCTGATGCGTGGTCTTCTCGCTTTCGTCGTTTTGCTGCTGTTCGCCGGCACCGCCGTCGCGCAGCACCAGCACGGCAAACCTGCTGCTTCGACACCCGAAGCGTTCACCGCGACGCCGGCCTTCGGGCCGGACGGCACGCTGTGGCTTGTCCGCGCGATGGCCGACCGGATCGTCGTCGTGCGCTCGACCGATCTCGGCAAGACCTTCTCCGAGCCCGTCGCCGTGACGCCGGAGCCGATGAACCTCGACTGGGGGCCCGACGCGCGCGCCCGCATCGTGGTCGATCCCAAGGGCGGGCTGGTCGTGACCTTCGCGATCTTCCAGGATCGCAACTTCAACGGTCGCGCCTTCTATTCGCGCTCGAAGGACAATGGCGCGAGCTTCAGCAAGCCCGCGCCAATCACCGCCGACACGACCAGCCAGCGCTTCGAGACGGCGGCGGTCGATCCGGCCACGGGTCGCGTCTTCGCCATCTGGCTCGACAAGCGCAACGGTCCGAAGGCGCGCGCTGCCGGGAAGCCCTATCCGGGCGCGGCGCTCGCATTCGCCTGGGAGGATGGCGAGGCGGGCTTCGGCCCGACCTCGATCGCACTCGACAATACCTGCGAGTGCTGCCGCCTCGGCGTCGCCTTCGCCGGTCCCGGCAAACCCGCCGTGGTGTTCCGCAACATCTTTCCGGGCTCCGTCCGCGACCACGGCGTCATCACTTTCAAGGACGAGAAGACACCGGGGCCCGTGCGCCGCGTCAGCGCCGACGACTGGAAGATCGAGGCGTGTCCGCATCACGGGCCGAGCATCGCGATCCTGCCCGACGGCTCCTATCACGTCGCCTGGTTCACCGCCGGCTCGGCGCGCAAGGGATTGTTCTACGCGCGGGCCGACAATGGCGAGACGCCGTTCGGCGCACCGCGGGCGCTCTCCACCGCGAGGCGCCAGCCGGCGCGGCCGTACCTTTTGGCCAACGGTACCGCGCTCCATCTCGTCTGGAAGGAATTCGACGGGAACAAATCCATGGTGCGCTGGCAGATGAGCCAGGACAGCGGCCGCCAGTGGAGCGAGCCGCGCACCGTCGCCGACACCGAGGACGCCTCGGATCATCCGCTGCTCGTCGCCCATGCGGGCCGCGCCTATCTTTCGTGGCTCACCAAGGCCGACGGCTACCGCCTGATCCCGCTGGAGGGCCAGGAATGATACGCACACTTCTCGTCGCTCTCCTGCTCACGGTCGCTGCGGCCGGCGCGCAGGCCGCCGACCTGCAGTCCTTCGGCCGGGGAAGCTGGTCCAAGCTGCGCGCGGCCCACGACGGCCAGCCGACCGTCGTGCACTTCTGGGGTCTCACCTGCGCTCCCTGCCTCGTCGAGATGCCCGAGTGGGGCAAGCTGCGCGCCGAGCGTCCGGACATGAAACTTGTGCTGGTCGCGGCCGATCCCGTGCCGCAGGATCCCGCGCGCGTGAACGACATGCTGGCCCGCGCCGATCTCGCCAAGGCCGAGAACTGGGCCTTCACCGACCGCTTCAACGAGCGGCTGCGCTACGAGATCGATCCCGCCTGGGCCGGCGAGCTGCCGCGCACCCTGCTGATCGATCGCGACGGCAAGGAGACCGTTCTCACCGGCGTCGCCGATCTTGCCGAGGTCCGCGCCTGGCTCGACGCCCAGAAGAAGCGCTGATCACCCGAATTCATTTGTCAGGAGTAAGTTCAATGTTTGCCCGCCGTCTCTTCCTCGCCACCGCCGTCTCTCTGCTCGCGCTCCCCGCTACCGCCCAGGACTACAAACTGGGTTCGCTCGAGATCACCACGCCGTGGACGCGCGCCACCGCCCCGACCGCCCGCAGCGGCGGCGGTTTCATGACCATCACCAACAAGGGCACGACGGCCGACAGGTTGGTCTCCGCCCGCAGCACCGTGTCCGACAAGGTCGAGATCCACGAGATGCAGATGGACGGCAGCGTCATGCGCATGCGCGAACTCGCCAAGGGCCTCGACATCCCGCCCGGTGCCACCGTCATGCTGAAACCCGGCAGCTATCACATCATGTTCATGGAACTGAAGGCGCCGCTCGCCAAGGACGCCAAAGTGCCGGTGACTCTGGTCTTCGAGAAAGCCGGCAGCATCGACGTGCAGCTCAACGTCCAGGCGATGGGAGCCATGCCGCAAGGGCACGGGAAGAATTAGAAATAAACTTCCCTCCCCCGTTCACACGGGGGAGGTGGCCTGAAGGGCCGGAGGGGGAAGGCCATGAGTCTGACCTTCTCCCATCCAACGATCTTCGCGTTGCTTCCCCCCTCCCTGCCCTCCCCCGTGTGACGGGGGAGGAAAGAGGGTTCACATCGCCTTCAGCAATTCGATGGCGATGAGCACCATGCCGATGACCGACACGAACCACGCAAGCGTGCGCAGCCAGGCGATGCCGGCGACGTAGATCACGGCGTAGGCGACGCGACTCCAGAAGAAGATCGCCGCGCCCATCGCCGTCATGGCGTTGGCCTTGCCAGCCACGGCGGCGATCAGCACCAGTGCCGCGAACAGCACCATGTTCTCGACCATGTTGAGATGGGCGCGCTTGGCGCGTCCGGCCCAACCCTTGATCTCGGGCAGGCCTTCACGGTTGCCGGCCAGGGTAGGCAGCCCGACCGCCTGGTTGGCGCCCGTCGCCGCCACGAGCATCTGGACGAACGTCAGGATCACAGAGAAGAGGAGGTACTTCAGGTCCGGAGACATCGATGTTTCTCCCGTTATCGTTATTTGGTCCCGAAGAGACGGTCTCCCGCATCGCCGAGCCCGGGAACAATATACCCGTGATCGTTGAGCTTTGCATCGATGGCCGCCGCGAACACCGGCACGTCGGGATGGACCTCGGCGAAGGTCCGCGCCCCCTGCTCCGAGCCCAGCACGCAGATGAACTTGATCCGCCTGGCGCCGGACTCCTTCAGCCGGTCGACGGCAGCGATGGCCGAATGGGCGGTGGCCAGCATCGGGTCGCAGACGATGACGTCTCGGTCGGAAATGTCCTGCGGGATCTTCAGGTAGTACTCGACCGCCTGCAGCGTGCGCGGGTCGCGGTAGAGGCCGACATGGCCGACGCGGGCCAGCGGCACCAGGTCGATCACACCCTCGGCGAGGCCGAGCCCGGCGCGCAGGATCGGCACCACGACCAGCTTCTTGCCGTCGAGCATCGGAGCGTCCATTGCCTCGATCGGCGTCTCGATGCGTGCATTCACCACCGGGAGATCGCGCGTGGCATCGTAGCCCAGCAGCAGGCCGATCTCGCGCAGCAGGCGGCGAAAATTCGTGCTCGACGTCGCCTTGTCGCGCAGCTTTGTGAGCTTGTGCTGCACCAGCGGATGCGACACGACATGGATCGAGTGCGGCAATGACATCGTCTTCTCCCCAAAATCCCTAGAATACCGTGCCGTCGCTTTCGACGGTGATGGGCGGTCCGCCGCCGGGACGGCGCTCCGCGGCCAGCCGGCGTCCCGCAAACCACGTGCCGGCTTCCAGCACCTTCACCAGCGGCAGGCGCTCCGGATCCATACCCAGATGCAGGCGGACATGCTCGGCGATCTGGTCGAGCAGCGCCACGGTGAGCGCCCGCCACTCGACGATCGCCTCGTCGCCCGGCGCGAAGCTCTTCTCCAGCAGCACGCGCTGCTTCGGTCGCAGCGCGCCGGCATCGACCAGCAGGCCGCCGTTGCGATACTCCGGCAGGCCGGTCAGCTCATCGAGCGCCTCGACCTTCAAGCCCGCCCCCTCGATCGGCTCGACCAGCGAATAGCTCATCCATTGCGAGAGCTTGTGGAAGGGCACCAGCCCGACCACGGGATGTTCCCAAACGTCGCCGCGCGGCGAGGGCCAGATCGGCGAGAGCCTGTCGAGCACGGCGGCCAGGATGGCTTCGGCCTTCACCTCGCCGCCGCCCGTTGCGCTGTTCGCCACGATGTCGAACAGCGCCCCCGGCCGCTCCAGCCCGACACCGCCCAGCTTGCGCAACAGTTCGGCGCGGCCCTCGAGGCCCAGCAGCGGATTGTGCGCCTTCACCTGAAAGCCCATAGCGATGTCCATGGGCGTGAGCGTCGCCAGACGCTCGGCATCGACCCTCAGCGGATCGCCCTTCGCATCGCGGCTGAAGGCCCCGTTGGCGAACATGTGAAGGCTGGCGACGCCCAGCCCCTCGGAACGGGCATAGGTTTCGCCGGTGCCCGCCTCGCGATAGCTCCAGTCGGGTCCGGCGCCGGCGTCGAGCAGGACCGACACGACCGCCAGGTCCATGCGGCGGCGCGCGATCTCCTCGGGCGGCAGGCCGTTCAGCCGCTCGGCCAGCGCGCTCCAACGATCGCGACCTCCCACCTCGAAATGCCGCCAGCGCGAATGGAACGGGATCGCCGCGGGATCCGGAAAGCGCTCGCGCGTGACCGCGAGCGTCGCCTGTACCGCCGCCTCAAGACCGTTCGCATCGATCTGGAACCACTGCGACTGCCCGTCCACGACATACTTCAGGACCTTTGCCGCCCGTTCGCGAATGGCGACGGGCGTGCGCAGGTAAGCCAGATCGTTTCTCAAGATGCCCGCCCAAAAACCAGTGTCATCCTGAGCGAAGCGAAGGATCCTTCGCTCCGCTCAGGAAGACAAAATATCCCGCGCGAACTACTCATCGAGGCCACGCCCTTTGGCGCGCGCCAGCTCGTTGGAGCCGGGCTTGGTCGGGCTGAAGTAGCCGGCGGCCTTCTTGGCATCCATCTCGACCAGTGCGTCGGCCGGGATCAGGTGCTCGGGGATCGGCACCTGCTCGACGATCTCGATGCCCTGCTCGCGCAGCGCATCGGACTTCATGTTGCTCATCGAGGCGAAGCGGTCGATGCGGCTGATGCCGAGCCAGTGGAAGATATCGGGCATAAGCTCCTGGAAGCGCATGTCCTGCACGCCCGCCACACATTCGGTGCGATTGAAGTACTGCGCCGCCGAATCGCCGCCGGGCTGGCGCTTGCGGGCGTTGTAGACGAGGAACTTCGTCACCTCGCCCAGCGCCCGTCCTTCCTTGCGATTGTAGATGACGACACCGACGCCGCCGCGCTGGGCCATGTCGATGCAGATCTCGATCCCGTGCGCGAGATAGGGCCGGCAGGTGCAGATGTCGGAGCCGAACACGTCGGAGCCGTTGCACTCGTCGTGGAGGCGGCAGGCGATCCTCGTCTCCTGCTTGCCGAGCTTCGACACGTCGCCGAAGAAATAGACCGTGGCACCGCCGATCGGCGGAAGGAACAGTTCGAGGTCGGGCCGCGTCACCAGTTCGGTGTACATGCCGCCGGTCTGCTCGAAGAGCGTGCGGCGCAGGTCGGTCTCCTTGACGCCGAAACGCTCGGCGATGCCGGGCAGCCACCAGACCGGCTCGATCGCGGCCTTGGTCACCTTCACGTCGCCGGTGCCGCTCAGGATGTCGTTGTCGGGCTTCAGCCGGCCGGCTGCCAGAGCCTCCATGATCTCCGGCATGTTCACATGCGCCTTGGTGATCGCGATGGTCGGGCGAATGTCCCAGCCGGCGGCCAGCTTGTCGGCGAAGACCTCGGAGACCATGTGCCCCCAGGGATCGAGCGACACGATCTTCTTCGGGTCGAACCAGGCCTCGAAGGGCCCGATGCGCTCGGCCGGCGAGGTGTTGGTGAGGTCCGGCCGGTGGTCGGCCTTCAGTTCCTGTGCCGCGATCGCCAGGGCGCGATAGATGCCGTAGCTGCCGGAATGAACGCCGATGACGTTGCGGTGCGACCCGAGGCCGACCGTCCCGACGACGGGACCTCGCACGGCGGGGTCGCGCGCGCCCCAGACCACCGGGGGAGCCGGCTGGCCGCCCTGGCTGGGATGAGTGTTCAGTCTGATATGCGCCATCTGCTTTCCGGTCCTCTGGGAGCGGGAAAGCGAGGAAGCTTACAGCGGCAGCATGACCAAAGAAAGACCGTGTCCGAGCCCGCCACGATGGCTGCAGAAAATCAGACTCCCTTCGCCGCGAGGTCGATGGCGCGGCGGTACATGGTCATCGCGGCTTCGGGGGTGTTGTAGCCGGCGTGCGCCGTCAGCGTAACGTTGTCCAGCGCCAGCAGCGGCTCGTCCGGCGGCGGCGGCTCCTTGCCGAAAACGTCGGTCGCGTAGTGGCCGACCCTGCCGGAGCGCAGCAGGTCGATCAGCGCCGGCTCGTCGACCAGGCCCGCCCGCGCCGTATTGACGATGATGACACCCGGCTTCGTCTTTTCCAGCTTCGCGCGATCGAGGAAGCCGCGGGTTGCGTCGTTCAGCGCGAGGTGCAGGCTCAGGATGTCGGACTGGGCCAGCAGGTCGTCGATCGGCACCGATCCACCCGCAACGGGCGAGCGGTTGTAGGCAATCACCTTGAGTCCGATCCCCTGGGCGATGCGCGCCATCTCGCGGCCGATGCCGCCCAGCCCGACCACGCCCAGCGTCTTGCCCCGGAGTTCCATGCCCTGCATCGGACGCCAGCCGCCGCCGCGGACGATGCCGTGCATGGTCGCGATGTGGCGCGCCGCGGCGAAGACCAGGCCCATCGCATGCTCGGCGACCGTCGTGTCGCCATAGCCGCCGATGGTCGACACCTTGATGCCCAGTCGTTCGGCCGCCGCGACATCGACATAGCTCGACGCGCCCGTGCCGAGAAAGACGATGTGTTTCAACCCGGTGCAACGCTTCAGGGTCGGCTCGCTGAAATAAGTCGCGTCGTTGATGACCGTGTCGTAGCCCTCGACCTTGGCCGGCACCTGCTCTTCCGGCACCGGCCCCATGTTGACCGTGACCGGAATGTCGGCGGCGCCATGGACCTGCTTCCACACGCGATCGATGTCGGGTGTCGAATCGATGAACAACGTCCTCGGCATGGGCATCCCTCCAGAATTCTGCGACGATAGTCTGCAGACTCCGAACAGTCTGCTAGGATGACGTCGATGAACCGACGCTTTCTCCTCGGCGCCCTGCCGATCCTTGCCGCTGCACCCGCTTCCGCCCAGCCGCTTCCGGCCATCCGGACCCTCGCGATATCGGCGGCGCCGGCCAGCACGACGGTGACCGGCACGCTCGCCGATACCAGAGCCCGCGCGCTCTACTATGTGCCGGGCCGCGCGGGGGAGACGATGAACGTCATGGTCGCTTCTCCCGGCAACAACGTCGTGTTCCAGATCTGGGAACCCGGCACTCTGGTCCGGATGAATGCCGACGCCACCCCGGTCCTCGACGGCAAGCCGATGCACGATGCCGGACCGACCGACGAACCGGCCGCCTGGGTCGGTGCCCTGCCCCGCACCGGGCCCTATCTGCTGATGGCCTACAGCCGCCGGGACGCGGCGAGTTTCACACTCACCATCACCGTGTCGAGCCAGTAGTTCCGGGCCTTTTTCAAGGTTGCGCCTCAAGTGCAAGATGTCTAGCCTGCGCCGGTGTGTGGGTGGGCCGGCATGGGGATGCCGGACCCGTCAGTTCGACGTCTGGAATTGACGCAGGAGCTTGGTATGAAAATGCTCTTTGCGGGCGCGTCGGCGCTCGCGGTGGTGGTGCTGGTTGCCGCCGGAACAATCGCCTATTCGCAGCAGAGCGCCGTCCCCGGAAGGCCTGCGCAGACCCAGGGCACACAGTCTCCCGGCCAGACCCAGCAGACGGCCGCTTCCTGCCTGACGCAATACAATCCCGTGCCCGGCCAGTCCGCGATCACGATGATCCGCGCCGGTTACGAGATCAAGGCGGCGGTTCCGAACGGCCTCTGGCTCCAGAAGGACAAGGACCTGCACTACTGCAATTCCGGCCGGCCGGTCGAAGGCGAAGTGCAGTGCTGGCAGATGCGCGAAGTCTCGCGCTGCTGACCAGTCGCCAGGAACAGTGCATTCTCTTCCGAAAGCATCACGGAGGATGGAATGCCCGACCTGTTTCCTACGACCGGCGAAGCCGAGCAGGAGAAGCTCAAGGAAGAGGCGGCGACCGGCGGCGGCATCGTCAGCCATCTCGGTCCTGATTCCTTCAAGAAGGATGGGCTGCGTCCTTTCTTCGAGTACAGGCCGCTCGGGCTGAAGGAACTGACCGGCGGCAGGGTCGGCGCGCATGTCATCCGCGCGGTGCCCGGCCAGCATCCCGACGCGCCGCGCCATAGTCATGCGCTCGAGTTCCAGTTCGTTTACGTCCTGAAAGGCTGGGCGATCTTCGAGTATGAGGGCTACGGCCAGCACAAGCTTGTGGCCGGCTCGACCGTCTATCAACCGCCCGGCGTGAAGCACAAGGAAATCGACCATTCCGACGATCTCGAACTGATCGAGATCACGATGCCGGCCGACTTCGAAACGACTATCGTCGAATAGCCGCCCATTTCCCGTAATGCCGGGTATCGGACGGGCGAAATACGCCCGTCCGTTGCATCTTCACTCTGAAAAACATAGAGTTTAAGTGATTTGACCAATTAGGATATCAATGAAGTCGCTGCTGGCTCTTTTGCTCACTTGCCTCGCGATCGGCACGGCCTGGGCGCAGCCGCAGCAACCCGCTCAGGGCAAGCCGCCGGCCTGTGTGTCGCAATATTCGGAAGCGGCCGCGATGTCGCCGGGGCTGCTGATCTCGACCGGCTTCGACATCAGGGCCGCCATTCCGGGCGGTGTCTGGCTGCAGAAAGACAGAGAGGTCTATTTCTGCAATTCCGGCCGGGCGGCGGAAGGCGAGACCCTGTGCTGGAAACTCCGTGTCCCGGTAAAGGGCCAGCCCTGTCAGTAGCCGCTCATGCGCCGTGGCGCAGCAGGCGGCCCGAATGTTTGTTGGTCGGCCGGTCGTCGCGCATCGTGACCTCGCCGTTGACCAGGATGTACTTGTAGCCTGAGGCCCGCTGCACGCGGCGCCACTCTCCGCCCGGAAGATCATGCGCGATCTCGTCGGGCAGGACCTTCAGCCCGTCATAGTCGTAGATCACGATGTCGGCCGGCGCGCCCTTCTTCAGCATGCCGCGGCCGCGGAAACCCGCGACCTCGGCCGGCAGCGCCGACAGCCGCCAGTGCACGTCCTCGAGGCTCAGCATCCCGTGCTGGCGCACCACCTTGCAGATCGTCTCGGTCGGATAGCGGCCGGCCGTCAGGAACTTGGTATGGGCGCCGCCGTCCGACACGCCGAACAGGATATAGGGATCGTCGACCAGCTCCTTGAGGTACTCGATGCTGCCGTTGGGAGGAGCCGCGAAGAACTCGGTCTCCAGGTTCTCCTCGACTGCCATGTCGAGCATGACGTCGACCGGATGCTTGCCCATCTTCTCGCCGGCATGGGCCAGCGTATGGTCGAGCCACTTCTTGTTGCGCTCGGTCTTCGGCCCGACGATCGCGATCTGCGGCAGCGGACCGGTCGCGGTGATCGGCAGGTTTTCGCGCAAGCGTGCACGGCGCGCCGGATCGGCGAGCTTGGCCAGCCGCTCCGCCCGCGTGCCGGTCGTGGCGTCGCACCAGTCCTGCGAATCGTCGAACAGGTTCCAGTCCTCGAAGGTGAAGGTGAAGCCCGCGTCGGTCGTGAGCCCCTGCCCCACCACGCGGATGCCGCGCTCGCGGCAGCTCTTCAACCAGGCGAGCCCGCGGCGGTGGATCTCGGGCCGGTGATCGAACGCCTGGATCACGTTCATGATCATCGGCCGGCCGCTCAGGGTCGACAGTTCCTCGTAGAAGGCGCGGTCCTTCGCATTGTCGCCCGAGATCAGCAGCATCTGCATGAAGCCCTCGTTGCGCTCGGCCAGAACGCGCGCGAACTCGCGGCAGGTCTCGTCATGCATCACGTCGGTCGGCATCGGCGTGCCGTCATAGTCGCGCTGCACCGCCGACGGGCCGGTCGGCAGCATGCGTTGCGCCGACCAGCCGCAGGCGCCGGCATCCATCGCCTCGTTGAGCAGGCGCTTCATCTCGGCATGCTGCTCGGGCGTCGGCAGCTTGCCGGCCTTCGCCGCCTCGAAGCCCATCACCCAGATCAGCAGCGGCGACACCGGCACATAGGGCAGCACGTTCACCGCCTTCGGCGCGGCATCGACGCTGTCGAGGAATTCCGGGAAGGTCACCCAGTTCCAGGGCATGCCCTCCTTCATGGAGGCCATGGGGATCGCCTCGACCCGGGTCATCGACATCATGGCGCGCTCGCGTTCGGCCGGACGCACCGGTGCGAAGCCGAAGCCGCAGTTGCCGATCACCACCGAAGTGATGCCGTGCCAGGACGACAGCGTGCAGTAGGGATCCCAGAAGAGTTGGGCGTCGTAGTGCGTATGGAGGTCGACGAAACCCGGCGCCACGATCAGACCGCCGGCGTCGATCACCTCGTCGGCATCGCTCGCCGCGATCTGGCCGATCTCGGCGATGCGGCCGTCCCTGATGCCGATGTCGCCGCGAAAACGCGGCAGCCGGCTTCCATCGACGATCATGCCGCCGCGGATCACGCGATCATAACGCGCCATTCGTTTCCTCCGGTTTTACCGGAAGCCTGCGGATGCGCCGTCGGCCTGTCAACGCGAGCGCGTCGCGTCGCAGAACTCAGTTGCGTTTCGTGATGTGGATGAAGCCGTTGTTGGTATTGGGCCGGTAGCTGACGTTGTAATGCCCGCCATTGCCCACCTGGGCACAGCTGTTGCCCGCCGTCTGCACGCGCGCGATGGCGTACTTGGTCCAGGCGCTCCCCTTCGACATGTCGACGTCGAGTTCGAACACGAGATTGGGCGAACTCCTCTGCGCGTTCTCGTACTGCCAGCACAGCGCGGTCTGGTAGCCCGGCCGCAGCGACGTAGTCCTCCACTCGCCTTCGCCCCATTTGTAGCGATAGCTGACCTGGGCCTGTGTCTGATTGTGCAGGCACGCGCAGCCGTGCGTGATCTGTTGTGCCAGAACGGGCCGCGCGTCCGTGGCCACGAAGGCGACTGCCGCGACCACCATCAATCCAAGCTTCATCCTACTCCCCCGAGTGCCGGCACACCCTAAAATTACTGCCCTATGGCTGCAAGCTTATTGGAGTGAGGTTTCAGCCGCTTTTTTCCGGCATTCGAAATTGACTACACGCGGCACATAGGGCGCGGGTAGCGACTGGGCCGGGAAAGTCTTCCGGGGCCACGTCCCATCTGCCAGGTGGCGGTCGACCACCGGTACCAGGAGCTGGAGGACGATCCAGGCACGAAGCCTATCGCCCTCGGGCGTGCCGTGGATGGCATCGACGAACAGGTCCGGATCGGAGGGCATCAGCCGCGCCACGTCGAGAAAGTCGATCCGGTGTGTCCGGGCGAACTTCTCCAGAACACGGTTCTGGAACAGCGCCAGCCGTTCGAGGTCGCGGTAGCGGAACGGCGCATAGCCATAGTTGAGGTACTCGAGGATCAGGCGATGACGCACGGGGTCGAGCACCATGCCGTCGGCCACCAGCCACTTGAACGACGCCAGTGCCAGTTCGCCCCCTGCCTTCCGCGTCGTGGAGTCGATGCGGTCGAGATCGCTCAGTATGGCGGACAGGTTCACCGGCAGGTCGCCGCGCGTGATGTCGGGATCCTTCTCGTCGACTCCCTTCGGCCACACCAGCGTGTAGTCGGGCTTGGGCCATTCGCGCCCGTCCGCTGCCGAAACCGTGCCGACGCCAGAAGGACCCGGGCCAGATTGTGCAATGAGGTTCTGCAGTCGCCTGGCGAGCGCGAATGTGTAACCCAGATTCTCCAGCACCTGACCGAACAGGCCGAGCTTCGGTTGCGCCATGATCGGCAAGGCGGCACGACGCGGCGGAAGATCGGGCACCAGCGTCTCCAACTCGAACTGGTTGGCACCCTCGTAATAGACCACGAGGTCGGGTGCGAGCGGCGCTACCTCGTTGTGCACGATCGCCGCGATGTCGGGCGAGGCGATGCTTTCGCGGCCGGCATTCAACACCTCAAATCGAAGATCGAGTTTCTTCGCCGCCGCCCAGCGGTTGAGCCAGTAACCCACGTGCTCGGGATACGAATAGAGGAAGTTGTGGGCGCTCACCGTCGTCGAAGCTCCGATGAAGGCGATGCGGATCGTCTTCGGCTGGCGCGCCACCGGAACCGGCGGGCCCCGGAAGCCGTATTCGTTGGTCACGAGGCCGATCGGCGTCGTCCTGCTGGGCAGGAAGCGGAAACGAGGCCAGGGCTGGCCGTCCACCGGATCGTAGACATAGATCTGGCCCGGTGCGTCCTTGAGATACGGGTGCTTGCACGGGTCGGGGCCCACGAAGGCGCTGTTCCACGCCTTGAACATGTCCGACCGCCGGGTGCCCTCTGTCACGCCACTCGCCTCGACTCGCCGGATCAGTTCGACGTCCTCGGGCTTTGCCGGCTGCCGGTTCGGAAGCGGTGCCGGATTCTCGGCGAACCACGCGCGCTGAACGCCTTCCGCCAGGGGAATCTCGCCGAGGTGCTTCAGCGCATCGCTCGGCGCTTCGGCATCGAGCCAGCGCACCAGCCCTTCCGCCGCCGCCGTGCAAAGCACGACGGACAGCAGGACCAGAAGCGTGTTCTTGAGCAGGATCGGCACGGCTCGATCTCTTAGTACGTCCCTCATGTCGAAACCAGCGAAGCGCCCGACCTCACCGATCGGAGAGCCATGCTATAAGGCACGTCGAACCACGCGGAGAGGTCGATGCAGTTCGGTTGGCTTACGCTTGCGATGTCCCCTTCGCCCGACGAGGACGCCGCACGCATCGACCAGATCGTGGCGCAAGCCTGCGAAGCCGAGCGACTGGGCTTCTCCGACGTCTGGCTCACCGAGCACTATTTCACCGGCGAAAGCGTCTATTGCGACTCGTTGATGTTCGCGGCGGCGCTGGCGATGAAGACCAGCAAGGTACGGCTGGGCTTCGCGGTGGTGCAGACTCCGTTCCACCATCCCGTGCGACTCGCCGTACAGCTCGCGCTGCTCGACAATCTCAGCAAGGGCCGCATCGACGTCGGCATCGGCAAGGGCACCGCCTACAACGAGTACGAATTCGTCGGCCACGGCCTGCGCAGCACCGACAGCCGCGAGCGCATGGAAGAAGCCGTCGACATCCTGCAGCGCGCCTGGACAGAGTCGCCGCTCGACTATGACGGCCGCTTCCACAAGCTGCATGTCCCCGCGATCCGGCCAAAGCCGGTGCAGCAGCCCGGCCCGCCGCTGTGGCGCAGCGTGATCTCGCCGGGATCGTTCAGGGAATGCGGCCGGCTGGGCATGCCGATCCTGACGGCGCGCCTGCCGGTCGAGCGTATCAAGGAACGCTGGGCGACCTACGCCGCCGGCATCGACGAAGGCGGCCATGACGCCGCAACGAAGGAGCGACTGCTTGCGCAGAGCGCGCTTTGGCGCAACGTCTACGTCGCGGAGTCCGATGCCGAGGCGGAAGACGCGCTGGCGGCCCTGCTCGTCGAGACCCGCGCGCACATGATGCATGTCCGCGAGGCGCACAACCCGGACGACTTCGAGCCGGAGCCCGCGACGCTGAATGCCTGGACCGATCCCAAGGTCCCGGATTCCGAAGCGGTGCCGTTCGTGCTGCGCACCGGCTCGCTCTACGGTTCGGCGAAGCGCGTTCGCGAACAGGTGGCCGAACTTCGCGATGTCGGCGTGCGGCATCTGCTTTGCCAGACCGGCTTCGGCGCGATGGACCACGCCCAGAACCTCGCGTCGATGCGCCGATTCGGCGAACAGGTGATGCCCGCCTTCGCGTGACGCCGTGCCTCAGCCTATTTCGGGCAGTCGCCGAGGCGCTTGCCGCTCAGCTCGCTCTTGCCCTTGACCGTCGTTCCGGACTTGTCGGCGGCCTCGAGCTGGCCCAGCCCCTGATAGCTGGTCGGCGTGTAGCTGACTTCGGCCTTCGCGGTGACGCCCGGCAACTGATCGTTCGGCGGGCAGGTCAGCGTTGCCGCAAGCAGGCCAGGCTTCTGTGCGCCCGGCTCGTACTTGCAGCCATGTTGCTTGATCTCGTCCGGAGTCGGAAAAAGCAGACGCTCGAGCTGGGCCTCGCTGGCGGCAAGGCAAACCTTCTTCGAGGTTGAAGGCATATCCGGCATGCCTTCCATCGACGTCTTCTCGGTCGTCTCCCACTCGCCCGCCTGGATCGCCGTCTGCGCACCGGCCGCGACGGCAAGGGACAACGACAATGCGCCGGCGACGGCCGACGCCCGGAAAAGCTTCATGATAACTCCTGCTTGCGCGTGGATCGGGACCTTATCCGAAAGCGGCACTCGACGTCGCCTACTTCGGCAGGCCCTCGATCCACCGACGCGCCGGCTCGACTTCCGAGAATACGCGCATCGGGCGGTCGGCGGCGGCCAGGATACCGAGCACGCGCGACACGAGGTCTGCCTTGTCCGGCGGGATCACGACGGCCAGGGGGCCGGGCGTGCCTGTAGCATGACGCTCCCGCAGGCGCACCCCGATCGCCAGCATGTCCTCCGGCGTCATGTCCGTTTCGCCGCGGCTGGCGTCGAAAAGCTTGCGGTAGGGGTGCGTACCGGCGCCATTCATCGCCTGGATGTAGCGCTCGACGTCCTCGCGCGTGACATGACCATCGGCGATCGTGATCACGAGCCTTTCCTTGGAGTCGACGGTCCAGTGCAGAGGCATGACGCGTATTGTTGCCGCAGGATGAAAAAATTACTACCGATACCTGCGAATATTTTGTCAGCGGATGTCTTCCCACCGCGCCGACAGTGCATCGGCCAAGGCTTCGACGTCGGCCGCCATCAAGCGTTCACCTGCGAGTGCCTGGGCATGGGAGCCGGGCGGAAGCAGCGACATCCGAACGCTGCGCGGATCGAGGGCCAGCATGCAGGACGTAGCGTAGTCTTCTGCATCGCCGACGTTGCACCCGCGTAGCAACGGGACTTCCGCGGAGAGGTCGGTCGCACGGGCGGGCACCACGCCGAGATCGAGGATCGCAAGGCGACGGGCGCCGCGCGACCCCAGCACGCCCAGGCGTTCCCGGAGCCCCCCTCCTTCGCCCTCGCAATCGAGGAGCGGTGCCATGACGACGGGCAGGCTCTCGACCAGCTTCTGCGCGAGCGCGCGGGCGATCGTGGTCGCGGTCTTCATCGGCAAGTGCGAAGCCATCTGCGCCGACTGTCTCCAGACCACCGGCAGCAGGACGACGGCGTCTGTCGCAAGACGAGCGGCAGCTTCCTGCCAGGTGAGATCGTCGAGCCAGACGCCGCGCGGAGTATCCATCGGGCGCAAGCTAGCACGTGCTAGGATGGCTGCAATGAATCCGCTCGTCCTGCTGCAGCGCATGGGGAGGCACGCCACGACGCTGCTGCCCTTCTCGCTGCTGCTGGGGGTCCTGTTCCAGGACCTCGCCGCCGCCGCTCGACCGCTGCTGCTGCCGCTGGTGGTCATCCTCCTGATGCTGGCGCTGACGCGCATGGATTGGGACCGCCTGCGCGCCCTGCTGCGCCGCCCCGGCCCGGCCCTGCTGCTGGCGATCCTCAACCTGATCGCGGTGCCGCTGGTCGTGTGGCCAATCTGGCAGGGCCTCGGCCTCTGGCCGAGCCTCGTCACCGCTCTCTGCCTCAGCGCCATGGCGCCCGGCATCATCTCGGCAGCGACCACGGCCACCTTCCTGCGTCTGGATTCGTCGCTCGCACTGCTGCTGTCGCTGTTCACCAACTTCCTGGTGCCCTTCACCCTGCCGCCCCTGGCGCTGTGGCTGCTGGGCTTCGATCTCAAGATCGGCCTGATCGACCTCAGCCTCAGGCTGGCCATGATCGTGGCCCTTGCCCTCGTCGGCGCCCTCGTCATTCGCCGCTGGCTGGGCCCGCGTCTCGTCGAGGCTGGCACCACTCTCGACGGGATCTCCGTACTGGTCCTGATGGTCTTCGCCATTCCGCTGATGGATGGCGTGGTCGCCCGCGCGATGGCGGAACCGGTGAAGCTCGCCGGGTTCATCGCCGGCTCCTTCGGAGGAATGCTGCTCTGCAACCTGGTGATGGCGGTGGCGACCCTGCCCTTCCTCGACCGCAAGACCGCGCTCACGGTGGGCTACTGCTCGGGCGGGCGGCACAATGCCCTCCTGATGGCAGTGCTGCCGGCAACCGCCGATCCCGACATCTTCCTGTTCATCGCCGCGGTGCAGTTCCCGATCTACATCATCCCGACCCTGCTGCAGCCGCTCTACCGCCGCTTGCTGCCTCGCTGAGGTCGTTGTAACGATCCTGCCACAGGGGATTTTAGGAGATTTTTCAATGAAGCGCAGACTGGTTCTCGCCGCCGCCGCGACGCTCCTCGCAACGCCCGCTTTCGCGCAGACCAAGTGGGATCTGCCGGCCGCCTATCCGGCGACCAACTACCACACGGTCAATCTTCAGAAGTTCGCCGATGCCGTGAAGGCCAGCTCCGGCGGAAAGCTCGAGATCGTCGTGCATCCGGGCGCCTCGCTGTTCAAGGCGCCCGAGATCAAGCGCGCCGTACAGACGGGTCAGGCGCCGATCGGCGAGATCCTCGTCTCCAACTTCGAGAACGAAGATCCGGTCTACGGCGTCGACGTCGTGCCCTTCCTCGCGAGCTCCTTCCCGGAAGCCAAGAAGCTGTGGGCGGCGCAGAAGCCGGTGCTCGAGAAGAAGGCCGCGGCACAGGGCATGATGGTCCTCTTCGCCGTGCCCTGGCCGCCGCAGGGCCTCTACGCCAAGAAGGAGGTCAATCAGCTCTCCGACATGAAGGGCATGAAGTTCCGTGCATACAATCGCGGCACGTCGCGCATCGCCGAACTGACCGGAGCACAGCCCATCACCATCCAGGCCGCCGAACTCAGCCAGGCACTGGCCACCGGCAAGGTCGATTCGTTCATTTCGTCCGGCGCGACCGGCGTCGACTCCAAGGTGTGGGAGCAGCTGACCCACTTCTACGACACCCAGGCCTGGCTGCCGAAGAACGCCGTGCTGATGAACAAGGCCGCCTTCGACAAGCTCGATCCCGCGACCCAGAAGGCGGTGTTGGCCGAAGCCGCCAAGGCGGAGGCGCTGGGCTGGGCCGAGGCCGAGAAGCTCTCGGCGGGCTTCCTGGAGACCCTGGCCAAGAACGGCATGAAGGTGCAGCCGCCCTCCCCCAAGCTCGCCGCCGAGTACAAGGAGCTCGGCAAGAAGCTGACGGCCGAGTGGCTCGAAAAGGCCGGCGCCGACGGCAAGGCCGTGGTCGACACCTACAACAAGAACTAGGGCGTCCACTTTCGTGCGCGCTGCGCTCAAGACACTCTACGAGGTGACGGGGATCCTGGGCGGCATCTTCATGGTGCTGCTCCTGGTCTTCGTCCTCTATTCGGTCGGACCGGGCGTCGGCCTGTGGCTGGAACAGACCTTCGGTCTGCCCAATCCGTTTGCCTACGTGGCGCGTTCGGCCGACGAGTTCGCAGGCTATGCCATGCTCGCCTCGGCGTTCCTGGCACTCGCCTCGACATTCGGTCGCGGCGAACACATCAGGGTCACGCTGTTCGTGCAGCGCCTGCAGGGCATGCCGCGGCGGCTGGCCGAAATCTGGTGCCTCGCACTCGGCAGCCTGCTCACCGGCTATCTCGCCTGGTTCTCGATCAAGCTCTGCTGGCTGTCGTACGAGATCAACGATGTTTCGACCGGGCTGATCGCCATACCACTATGGATGCCGCAGGTCGGCATGGCGGTTGGCGCGGTGGTCCTGTGCATAGCCGTGGTCGAGCAGCTCGTTGTGGTCACGACGGGCGGCCCCCTCATGGCAGAACCTTCGGGCGAGGAAGCCGCCCATCTGGAGCGCTGATGGGCAGCATGGACGCCCAGATCGCGCTGCTCGCCATCTGCGCCCTCTTCTTCCTGTTCGGTACCGGCATCTGGATCGGTATGAGCATGATCGGCGTGTCGATCGCCGTCATGTGGATGTTCGCGCCGGCCAAACCGGCCGGCGATGCCATGGCGACCGTCGTCTTCTCCGACCTCTCGTCATGGACGCTGACGGCGCTGCCCCTCTTCATCTGGATGGGCGAGGTGCTCTTCCGAACGGCCATCTCCGAGGAGATGTTCCGGGGCCTGGCGCCATGGATGCGCCGCCTGCCCGGCCGCCTGGTCCACACCAACATCATCGGCTGCACCATCTTCGCCGCCGTCTCGGGCTCGTCGGCCGCGACCTGCGCCACCATCGGCAAGATGACCGTTCCGGAGCTGCGCCGCCGCGGCTATCCCGACGCCATCGCCATCGGCAGCCTGTCGGGGGCCGGCACCCTCGGCCTGCTGATCCCCCCATCACTGATCATGATCGTCTACGGTGTGCAGGCCGAGGTCTCGATCGCCAAGCTCTTCGCCGCCGGCATCATCCCCGGCATCCTGCTCGCCGGGCTGATGATGGCCTATGTCGGCGGCTGGTCGCTGCTCAACCCGTCGAAGATCCCGCCGCCCGATCCGGCGATGCCGCTTGCCGAGAAGCTCCGCGAATCAAGTTCGCTGATTCCGGTCGTCCTGCTGATCCTCCTGGTGCTGGGCTCCATCTATGCCGGTGTCGCCACGGCGACCGAATCTGCCGCGTTCGGCGTGATCGGCTCCTTCGTCATCGCCCTATGGCAACGCCGCCTGACCCTCAGGAACTTCTGGGACAGCGTGATGGGCGCTGCGCGCCTCACGTCCATGATCCTGCTGATCCTGGCGGGCGCCTCGTTTCTCAAGCTCGCCATGGGCTTCACCGGCCTGCCGCGCCACCTCGCCGAGACGATCGCGGCGATGGGTCTTACGCCCGGGATGCTGATCCTCGTGCTGGCCGTCCTCTACATCATCCTGGGCTGCTTCCTCGACGGCATCTCGATGATCGTGCTGACTGCCGCCATCGTGTTGCCCATGGTCGAACAGGCCGGCATCGACAAGATCTGGTTCGGCATCTTCATCACCATCGTGGTCGAGATGGCCCAGATCACGCCGCCGGTCGGCTTCAACCTGTTCGTCCTGCAGGGCATGACCGGCAAGTCGATCTTCTGGATCGGCAAGGTCTCGCTGCCCTTCTTCCTGATGATGGTGCTGTGCCTGCTGCTGCTCTACTTCTTCCCGGGCCTCGTGAGCTTTCTGCCCGACATGATGGTCAACGCCGCGCGCTGACCTCGCGATGAAAGTCCTCGAGCAGGTCGAGGACGTCGAGCACGGGAAGGCCGAGCGCCTTCTCGAGCGCGGCCTTGTACGGCGGCAGGTTGGTGCACTCGAGCACCAGCGTATCCACTTCGGGATGCCGGGCGACAAGATCGCGCCCCACCGCCACGACTTCCCGTTCGACCGTCTCGCGATCCAGCGTCAGCCCGTTGCGCAGGAAGGTGCCGGCAAAGGAACTGTCCTCGGGCAATCCGACCACCGGCGTATCGACGGGCGCACCGACCGCCGCGAGATGCGCCGCCGTCAGGTTTTTGGCCGACGCCGTGATGACACCGGCCTTGCGTCCACCGAGCTTCCGGATGTGCAGCAGCGCCGAGGTGGCCACCGGCACCGGAGATACCGCGGCAAGATCGTCCTGATAGAGCGCAAGAAAGCCGCAGCTCGTGCCAAGTCCGACCGCGCCTTCCGCCGCCAGTGCCTCGGCATTGGCCTTCAACGCCGACAGCACGCGCGGCCGGTCGGGATGGGCGGCCACCGCATCGGCCGACCCGATCCCCTGCATCGTCCGGAAGATCACCGGGAAATCGTACGACGCGGCATTGCCGACATCGCCCACGATCCGCGGAAACCGCGTGTCGAGCATCAGGATGCCGAGGGGGCCAGATGGACGATGATCAGACATTGCGCCTCGCGATCTCGCGGCCGGCGACATAGCCGAAGGTGAGGCAGGGACCGATCGTCGTGCCGGCCCCGACCGACTTGGTACCGATCGGGCTCGCCATCGCGATCCCCGCGCAATAAAGCCCGCCGATCACGCTGCGATCGGGACGCAACACGCGGCAATGCCGGTCGGTGCGCGGACCGCCTTTGGTGCCGAGACTGACATAGAGGAAGGGTGCTGCGTAGAAAGGCCCCTGCTCGACGGTCCCGAGCGCGCGGTCCTTTGTGTAGAAGCGCTCCCAATAGGTTTCGCCGCGATGGAAATCGCGATCGACGCCTTCCTTCGACCAGCCGTTGAAGCGGTCGACGGTGGCGCGCAATGCCGCGGGATCGAGTCCGATCTGTCCGGCCAGCGCCTCGATCGTGTCGGCCTTGCGGATGAAGCCTTTCTCCTTCGAGCCGAAGTGCATGGACAGCGTCATCGCCCTGGCGTAGCGCGCGTCGAAGATCCGCCAGGCCGGCAGATGGAGGTGGCGACCGTCGGGTCCGCGCTCGTCGAGCGCGACGCCAAGCGCCGGACTGCCTTCGCTGACGAAGCGCTGGGCATCGCGGTTCACCAGGATCACGTGCGGCGCGTAGGTCTCCAGCAGCGGCTGGGCGTGGCGGCGGCCCTCGTACTGGGTGAACGTCGCCGGCGAGATCAGCGCCTGGTCCATGTGCGCGAGTTCGGCGCCGACCTCGGCCGCCATCACCTGGCCGTCGCCGGTATTGGTGTCGGGCGCCCCCGTGAGGTCGATACCCGGGAAGTGCTTCGCCATGAGGTCGCGGTTCCAGTCGAAGCCGCCGGTCGCCAGCACGACGCCGCGCGCCGCCCGGATCGTCTGCCGTTTGCCGCCGACCGTGGCCTCGACGCCTGTCACCGTATCGCCGTCCATCACCAGCCGGTGAACCGGCGCCTCGAGCTCGATGCGGCATCCCTTGTCGAGACAGCCCCGCACCAATCCGATCACCAGCGCATTGCCCGCGCCGACCCGTGCCGTCAGCAGGCGCCAGAGCAGGGTCGGCGCCATGCCGAGCGCACCGCGCACCGGGTTCTTGAGGACGCCGTCGACCAGTTCGCGATAGGTGAAGAGCTGCGTCTTCACCGAGGCCCGCACGCGGTTCCACCAGCGGCCCAGCAGGAACTTGCTCAGGGGCGTGGTCGAGACCATGCGGCCGAACGGCCGGCCGCCGGGCTGGTCGGCGTAGGGATCGGGATGATTGACCAGCTCGAAGCGGAGCGGCGTCTCGTCTTCGAGGAACCGAAGCATCGGCGCCGACTGCTCGGCCAGCACCTGCCAGAGCTCGTCCTCGGTCTCCGCCCAGCCCGGCGGGGCGACGCCCCTGATGTAGCGCAGCGTCTCCTCGGGCGAATCCTCGATGCCTGCCGCCTTCATGTGGTGGTTGCCCGGCACCCACGTACCGGCACACGACATCGCCGTGGTGCCGCCCAGCCAGCGCGACTTCTCCAGCACGATCACCCGCGCGCCGTCATGCGCCGCGGCCAGTGCCGCCGACAGGCCCGCGGCACCGGAGCCTACAACGATGACGTCGCAGTCCATAGAGTCGCGCGCCTTACTTCGGCGGCTCGGGCCACTTCTTCTGGGCGCCGCGCACGCTCTCGAACCACTTCGACATCCGCATCACGCCGGAATCGTCGAAGCGGCGGCCGGAGATCTGCAGGCCGATCGGCTTGCCATCCTTCGTGTAGCCGCAGTTGATCGACGCGGCCGGCTGTTCGCTCATGTTGTAGGGCATGGTGAAGGAGATGTGCTCCAGCGGCCGGTTGACGTCGTTGGTGGGCGTCTCCCACTCGGCGCGATAGGTCGGTACCGGCGAGACCGGCGACAGCACGAAGTCGAAGGGCTGCGTCGCCCGCGTCGTGGCGGCACGGATCGCCATGTAGTTGTTCACGCCGCGGATCACCTGGGCGCCCGAGACGTCGGCGCCACCGCGGCACCAGTCGGCGATGAAGGGCAGCACCTTCGCCTGCTTCGCATGAGAGAGCGCCGAGAAATCGACCCAGCTCCGCACGCGCCAGAACAGGTCCTGCAGGTGCAGCATCTCGGGCGAGAGGAACGGCGCCACCGGCTCGATATGCGCGCCGGCGTCGGCAAACAGCCTGGCCGCCGCTTCGATCGCTTCCTTCACTTCGTGATCGACAGGCAGGCCCGAGCCGGCGTCGAGATGCAGGCCGATCTTCAGCCCCTTGGGCGACAGCGCCGCCGCGTTCCAGTCGATGTCCGCCGGCGGCAGGTTCATGTGATCGCGCGCATCGGGCTTCGACAACTCGGCCATCAGCAGCGCGGAGTCGGCGACAGTGCGCGTCATCGGCCCGATGGCGCGACCGAAGAACGGCGGATCGACGGGCACGCGGCCGAGGCTGGGCTTCAGGGTGAAGATGCCGTTCCAGCTCGCGGGCAGGCGGACCGAGCCGCCGATGTCGGTGCCGAGATGCAGCGGTCCGTAACCGGCCGCCGCCGCGGCACCCGCACCGGCACTGGAACCGCCGGGATTCCAGTCGAGGTTCCAGGGATTGCGCGTCAGCGGATGGAAGGAACTGCGGCCGGAGGAGAGCATGCCGTAATCGGGCATGGTGGTCTTGGCGAGGATCACCGCCCCCGCCTCGCGCACGCGCGCCGAGGCCGGCGCATCGGCCGCCGCCGGCACCAGATCGGTCGCGGCGGTACCCAGCGGCACCGGCACGCCCTTGGTGGCAATGTTCTCCTTGATGGTGATGGGCACGCCGTCGAGCGCGCCCTGCGGCGCCCCTTTTTGCCAGCGCCCCTCGGAGGCCTTGGCGGCCTTGCGTGCGCCCTCGAAGTCAGGCGCATAGAGCGCCTTCAGCTTCGGCTCCCAGGCCTGGATGCGGGCGATCACGGCGTCGGTCGCCTCGACGGGCGACAGCGACTTGGCTTTGTAGGCGGCGAGCAGCTCGCCCGCGGTCATGTCATGCAATGCGGTCATGGGAGCGAAGGTACACGATTTTCGAGGCATGGGTTTGAGGCGGATTCTCTCGTTCGTCTCCCTGCAAAACCCGCACCGGGGCCGCCTTCGTTCAGACCCGAAGTGCAGATAGACTGAAGCGATGGTCTATATCGAGCTGCTCATCGCCATCGTTCTCATCTTCATCAACGGTATCCTGGCAATGTCGGAACTCGCCGTCGTCTCGGCGCGGCGCGGACGGCTGAAGGCGATGGCCGACGGCGGCTCGCGCGGTGCGGCGGCCGCAATGCGCCTGGCCGACGATCCGGGCCGCTTCCTCTCGACCGTACAGATCGGCATCACCCTGGTCGGCATTCTGGCCGGTGCCTTCTCCGGTGCTACGCTGGGCGCGCGACTCACGACCGTACTGGCCGACGCCGGCCTCCCGCTGCGGTTTGCCGAGCCGCTCGCCTATGGCGGCGTCGTCGCCCTCATCACCTACCTGTCGCTGATCGTGGGCGAACTGGTGCCCAAGCAGATTGCGCTGCGCAACGCAGAAGCCGTCGCCGCTTCAGTTGCCCCCGCGATGACGATGCTGGCCCGAATCTCCGCCCCGTTGGTCTGGCTCCTCGACGTCTCGGGCAAGGCGATCCTTCGCCTGCTGGGCGGCCGGCAGAGCGGCGACTCGGCCGTCACCGCCGACGAGATCAAGTCGCTGATTGCCGAAGGGGAATCCTCCGGCGCCATCGAGCCGCGCGAACGCGGCATGATCAGCGCGGTCATGCGGCTCGGCGACCGGCCAGCCCGTGCCATCATGACGCCGCGGCACGAACTGGACCTCGTCGACCTGTCGCTCGAACCGCAGGCCCTGCTGCAGACCGTCCAGTCGAGCGTGCACTCGCGTCTGGTCGCCTGGGATCCGGCCGCCAATCACGCCGCCGGCGTCGTCCGCAAGAACGACCTGCTGGACGCCTTCATCCGCGACGGCAGCGCCGACCCGCGCGCCCTCGTCAGGCCGGCGCCCATCGTGCCCGACACGATGGATGGGTTCGACGTGCTCGACACGCTCAAGAACTCACCGGCTCACATGGTGCTGGTGCAGGACGAATACGGCGAGCTGCTGGGCATCGTCACGACCGCCGACATCCTGGAAGCGATCGTCGGCACCTTCCAGACCGACGAAGGCCCGGCCGAGCCTAAGGCAAAGGAGCGTGACGACGGTTCCTGGCTCATCGCAGGCACCATGCCCGCAGACGAACTCATCGAGCTGCTCGGCATCACCGTCAAGCATACCGCCGACTTCCACACCGCCGCCGGCATGGTCCTGGCCGCGATGCGGCGCCTGCCCAAGGAAGGCGACTCCGTGGTGGTGGGTGGCTGGCGCTTCGAAGTTCTCGACATGGACGGCCGCCGCATCGACAAGCTCCTGGCAGTCCGCGCCAAGACGGTGCACCGCGCAGCGAACACCTGAGCTGGAGGCAACGCCGACACGGCAGCCTCAGCCGCTGCGGGCGCCGCCGATCCGGTCGGCGATGATCCTGGTGAGGTAGGGCGCCGCGAACAGGACGACGAGCAATCGCACCGTCTGCATGGCCATCACGAAGGAGACGTCGACGTCGGTCGACGCGGCGATGATGGCGATCGAGTCCGCGCCGCCGGGACTGGTGGCGAGATAGGCCGTCAGAGGATCGATTCCGGCGACCAACACCATGAAGGCCGCGACCGCGCCGCACATCGCCAGCATGAGGAAGATGCAGAGCAGGATACCGGGAAGCTGGTGCAGCACATCGACCAGCAGGGCGCGTGTGAAGCGCAGGCCGACGTTCCAGCCGACCAGCGCATAGCAACCGGCCAGCAGCCAGGTCGGCAGTTCGAGGCGCAGCAGGCCGAGATGCGTGAGCACGATGCCGCCGACCAGCGGCAGCAGGAAGGCGCCCGCCGGAATGCGGAACACGCGCGCGAGCCAGGATCCAACGCCGGCCAGCGCCACGGTCTCGACGAGCGGCAGCCAGGCAACCTCGGGAAACCAGACGATCGCATCGGGGGCGTGCTGGGACGCCGCGCCGAAGAAGCGGGCGACCGCGGCGGCCACGACCGCGACCATGACGACGCGCAGATACTGCATGAAGGCGACCATGCGCATGTCCGCGCCATAGGCTTCCGCCATGTAGGTCATCACAGAGGCGGCGCCGGGGCTCACGCCCCACAGCGCCGTGGTGCCCGGCAGGGTCTGCCAGCGGGTCATCAGCCAGCCGACCAGCGTGCTTGCCGCCACCACGGAGACGACCCCGACGCCGAACAATGCCCAATGGCCCAGTATGTCGCCGACGATCGACAGCGGCACCATCTTCGCGATCATGCTGCCGACGATGCCTTGCGCCACGCCGAACACGGGTACGGGATAGTTCACCTTGCCGCCCCATGAGGCGAAGACGATGCCGGAGATCAGCGGCCCCAGCATCAGCGCCGCCGGGGCATGCAACCAGAGCATCAATGCGGTGACCGGCACGGTGATCGCGATCAGCGCGGACCACGACGCAACGTGCCGGCCTAGCACTCTCACCCGACGGCTCGCGTCTCGAAAAGAAGACAAGGATCCTTCGCTGCGCTCAGGATGACACCGTCTTTTTCATTGGCGCAGCGAAGGATCCTTGAATCATCGTCAGGTCACGAACTCCTCGGCTTCGCCGTTCATGCCGCGGATCGTTTCCATCAGTTCGACCGCCGCCGCGGCCAGCCTTGCATCATCCGTGCCGCGCAGGACCAGCGAGACGCTGGGCTTGCCATTGCGGAACGCCGGATAGGAGCCGATGTCGAGGTCCTCGTAGCGCTTCTGCAGCGCGCCCAGCGGCTCGGCGATGATGCCTTCGGGCAGGTTTGTGCGCACGGTGCGCGAAACGACGGGTATGCCCCCGACCAGCCGGTGCTTCATCGACTGGAACATCGCCTCGGCGACCTTGGGGATGCCGGCGAAGGTGAAGACGTTCTCCATCTGGAAGCCCGGCGCCACCGAGACCGGATTGTCGACCAGCACGCCGCCATGCGGGACGCGCGCCATGCGCCGCCGGGCCGGCGTGAAGAGCGCCGGGTCGCCATAGTGCTTCGTCATGCGTGCAACCGCCTCCGGATGCTCGGAGATGCCGACTCCGAAGGCCTTGGCGATACAGTCCGCGGTGATGTCGTCGTGGGTCGGCCCGATGCCGCCGGTGGTGAAGACATAGCCGAACTTCGCCCGGACCTCGTTCAGGGTCGCCACCACGGTCGCCTCGACGTCGGGTATGACCCTCGCCTCCATGACGCGGACGCCGAGCTTGCCCAGTTCGGTGGCGAGGTACTGGATGTTGGAATCGCGGGTGCGCCCGCTCAGGATTTCGTTGCCGATCACGAGGATGCAGGCGGTGACGATTTTTGCCGGGTCTGACATGCGGGGCCTGCGTAATTGTCGTGTGGTTTCAGGACCCTAGCGGACACGGGACGATGGGCCAAGCCGGCCGCCCGGCCTTGTTACCGGCCGTATCGCATGCCAAATAGGGCGCATGACAAACTCCCGCGAAATCGTCGACGACAGCGCCGACTATTGGCGCCGCGACGAGCGCACCATCAAGCTGCACGGCCCGGAAGGCTTCGCCGGCATGCGCCGCGCCGGCCGGCTTGCCGCCGAGACCCTCGACTTCATCACGCCCTACGTCCAGCCCGGCGTCACGACCGACGAGTTGAACACGCTCTGTCACGACTACATCCTGGATCACAAGGCGATCCCGGCCCCGCTGAACTATCGCGGCTTCCCGAAGTCGATCTGCACGTCGATCAACTTCGTGGTCTGCCACGGCATCCCGTCGGACACACGGCTGAAGAACGGCGACATCGTCAACATCGACGTCACTGTCATCCTCGACGGCTGGTACGGCGACACCAGCCGTATGTATTTCGCAGGCGACGTCAGCGTGAAGGCGCGGCGCCTGTGCGACGTCACCTACGAGGCGATGATGCGCGGCATCGCGGCGGCCAAGCCCGGCGGCCATGTCGGCGACGTCGGCCATGCCATCCAGTCCTATGTCGAGGCGCAGCGCTATTCCGTGGTGCGCGACTTCTCGGGCCACGGACTTGGTCGCATCTTCCACGACGCACCGAACATCCTGCACTACGGCAAGAAAGGCACGGGCCCGGTGCTCAAGCCCGGAATGTTCTTCACCGTCGAGCCGATGGTGAACGCCGGCACGTGGCAGGTGAAGATCCTGAGCGACGGCTGGACCGCGATCACGCGCGACAAGCAGCTTTCCGCCCAGTTCGAACATTCGGTCGGCATCACCGAAACCGGCGTCGAGTTCTTCACGCTCTCGCCGAAGGAACTCAGCAAGCCGCCCTACAAACTCGACGAGACGAAAACGCTTCAGGCGACGACCGCCTGACGGGCTGCATTGCCTGCATAGACGTTCCGACCTAGCATCCGCGCCGGTTGGGGAGAGGTACATGCAGGAATTGCAACGACGCGGGCTGCTCGTGGGCGCCACGGCTGCCGTATCGATGCTGGGCACCGCCGCACCGACGTCCGAAGCGCAAGCACAGCCCCTTCCGCCACGCCCGGCCAGGGCGGAATTGCGCGAGCCGGTCGTTCTGGCCTCCCGGGACGGCGTGCTCGAAGTCAGGCTTTCGGCGGCCCAGGGCGAGGTGAAGCTCGATACGGTCGCCAAGCCGGTGAAGAACTTCCTGCTGCTCAACTATGAGCTCGTGCGCGGGACGGCGTCCGACGGACGGAAATCGGGCAAGAACCTCTACCCCGCCCCTACCCTGCAGGTCTTCCCGGGCGAACGCCTGATCGTTCATTTCGAGAACGGCCTGAGCGGCCTCACGATCCGCGATTTCTACAACCCGGCCTATGTCGCCAACGACAAGACGGTGCCGATCTACCCGGAGCAGCTCGCGGAGTCGCCCCTCAACCTGCACACGCACGGCCTGCACGTAAGTCCCAAGGGCAACGCCGACAACGTGATGCTGCACATGCCGGCGGGAACGTCGAATACGTTCACCTACGACATCCCGAAAGCACACCCGCAGGGCTCTTACTGGTATCACAGCCACCTGCACATGCTGACGACGGCGCATGTCTACTTCGGCATGGTCGGCCTGCTGGCGATCGGGCGTCTCGATGGCGGCCTGCCGATCGTCACCGAAAAGCGCATCCCGATCCGCAACATGATGCTGCAGTACAACTACGTGTTCGATCGCGCCGGCGGCAGCGCCCAGCTCAACAATCCGTATTGGCCCCAATTCGTGAGCACGATCACGCCGCCCAAGGAGGGCGAGCTGGCCAAGGGCACCTATCGTCCGCTGATGACGCCCACGAACTTCACCGAGACGAAGAAGGGCACGCGATACGCCACCATCTGGTACGCAGGCCCGCTCTCGATCAACAACCGGCGCGGCGCGTTCCAGTACATCCCGACCAACCTGATGAGCTTCAGGGCGGCGGATGGGCGGCCCGACATGGACATGCCGGCCGATCCGGCGCTGCCCGACGACAAGCGCGACATGCAGTTCACGGTGAACGGGCAGTTCCAGCCCGTCGTCAGGAGCAAGCCCGGCCAGACCGAGATCTGGGTGCTCTCAAACGTGAGCGACATCGCCTACATCAACGTGCAGCTCACCGAGACGGCGACCGGCCGTCATCCGCCGATTGCCATCGTCGGCCAGGATGGCGAACCCTACGGCGCGGTGGAACATCCGCCGACCCACAATGGCACGCGGCTGCTGATCCCGCCGGCCAGCCGTTTCGCCATCGCCGTCACCATGCCGGCCAAGGGCGATCTCATCCTGGAAATGCCGGACCGCGGCGGTGGCGCCCGGACGATGACCATGCCCGGCATCCTCTACACCAACGACGGCAGCGAGAATCCGCCGGCGGTGCTGGGCAGCCTCACCGTGCTGCCCTCGGCGATCAGCTACGCCGACGGATTCTTCGTGTTCCCGACGCAGGTGCTGGCGCGCGCGACGGCGCCGCAGGGATCGGGGCCCGGCGTGACGGTGCCGTTCGCCAAGGGCCAGAAGCTGGGCGGCCGAACGCCCTTCACCGACCTATCGCACGCACGCGCCGACGTGACGCGCAAGATCCTGATCAAGGGTGGCTTCCTCAACGACCTCGTGACCAAGTCCGACGCCAAGTCCTTCACCTACGCCTTCGACGGCGCCGCCTTTCCCAACATGCCGCTGATACAGGCACGGCTGGGCTCGATCGAGGAATGGCAGTTCCTCAATCACAACAACGACGAGCACCCGATCCACGTGCACGTGAACGACTTCCAGGTGACGGCCTATAACGACCCGACGGTTGGCCTGCGCACCGGCCCGAACAAGTTCTTCGTGGACAACGCCAACGTACCGGCGCCGGTCATGATGCCCGACGAGACCGTCGTCGAACCGGGCTATATGGCGATGCGCACGCGCTTCGACGACTTCATCGGCCTCTATGTGATGCATTGCCATCGCCTCAACCACGAGGACAACGGGCTGATGGCGCTGGTCAACGTGATCCCCGCCGTCTCGGCCTATGCGGTCGTCGTGCCGGGCGGCAGCGGCAAGGCCACCACGGTACGTGTGCTCGACGGCAACGGCGACAGGCCGATCGCCACCGTCACGCCCTTCCCCGGCTACGAAGGCAGCGTCAGCGTCGCGCTGGGCGACCTCGACGGTGACGGCGTACTCGACCTGGTGGTCGGCGCCGGCAAGGACCATGCGCCGGAAGTCGTCGCTTACTCGGGCAAGGCTCAGGCCGGCAAGGCCGCCTACTCGACCGAACTGGCGCGCTTCCAGGCCTTCGGCTCCGATGCGCGCGGAGGCATCAGCGTGGCCGCCGCGCAGATCGACGGCGCGACGTCCGACAACATCATCGTGGGGTCCGGCCCTGGCCTCGCGAGCGAGATCAAGGTCTACGGCGCCCGGTTGCCGAAGCCCGGAACGGTGCCGGCGCTCTTCACGTCCTTTGCGCCCTTCGCCGGCGATTCCTCGGGCGTCACTCTCGCCACCGGCTTCGTCGACTTCTCGACCGGTCGCAACAGCATCGTCGCAGCGCCTGGCCCGGGAAGCACCGCGGAGGTGAAGGTGTTCGTCCTCCCGCTGCTGAAGCAGATCGGCGACACGCCGGTCACGTCACCGCAGCCGGCGACCACCGTCAGCTTCAAGCCGTTCGGCGACGATTATCGCGGCGGCGTCTCGCTGGCCACCGGCTGGCTGGCGGGCAATCTCGGCGGCGCCAAGCGCATCATCGTGGGCCAGCTCGCCGACGGCGCCCAGGTGAAAGTCTACTCGAGCGGATCGGCACTCGATGGCGGGCCCGCGATGTACCTGCACAATCCCGCGCATCATCATCACACCGACTTCCGCGAGATCGCGAGCTTCGCGCCGTTCGACGGAACCGGCGGCGTGCGCGTGGCGACCACCAGCACCACCACCGGTGCCGAACTGCTGGTGAGCGGCGTCTCGGCGCAGGGCGTGGCAGCCGTCGCGAGATACGACTTCACCCGTCCCGACCCGAAGGCCACGACGTTGCAGGCCGTGAAGCTCGGAGACGCCGCGACGGCGGGGACCGCGGGCAACACGCCGGCGGTGCTCGCCGGCGACTGATCGCGTCACTGCAACTGGCGCAGTTCTTTCGCGACCTTGTCCTTCATCATCGCCAGCAGCTTGCCCCGGACGTGCCAGTTGAAGCCCTGGCGAACGATCCAGCGGACGAACGCACCGCCGAGAGCGGGCGCAAGGTCGGTGTCGATGAGATTGGCTGCCACGGCCTTCAGCCGCGCATCCAACCGTTCGCCCAGCGCCTCGACGTCGACGGCATCGCCTCTCGGCGCCGCGTACGGCAGGATCTCGGCAGCGACCTGCGGCATCAGGGGAATGATCGGCAGCATGCGTTGCGGGTCTTCGTCCTTGAACTTCATCAACGTGCCGTCGCGGCTTTCGCGGACATACCACTCCTGGCGCTCGTCGGCGGAAGGCCACGTCTCGAACAACGCGTTGCTCTCGGGCAGGCAGAAGTGGGTTCGCAGGAACGCCTGGCAGTTGCGCCGGCCCAGCTGGAAATCATGCCGCCGGAACGATTCCGACAGGAACCCGCCGAAGCCGCCCAGAATGGCAGATGCCATCGCGGGCTCGAGGGTCGAACCGTCGGTCGTGCTGCGGCGCGACGGGGCGATGAGGTAGCGGTTGTAGACATCCGGCCTCGACGCCAGGTCGAGTTCCTCGGCCTTGAAGCGAGCCTGGTTGATGAGCGCCGAGAACATCTGCCCGGCCACGGGAAGCATCCCGTCCCGCGGGACCCAGTTCGGGTCGAAGCTCGCGGTATTGGGGAAGGGATCGATCATGATCACGCCCTCGCTGGCTTCCCGACCATCCTCCGCGCGGGCGTCTTTCGTGAGGGCCTTCCGCGCCAGTTCCAGCGGTTCGTTGTTCATCAGCCCGCCGTCGACGCAGAGTATGTCGAACGGGTCTGCGGGCACCGGATCGGGCCACCGGGGTTTCTGCGTGAATCGTCCGTCGAAATCCGCGAAACGCCGCCCCAGGACCCGCGACCGCAGCCCGATCGGGAAAGCCCCGGTGGCAAGCGCCGACTGTGCCAGTCTCTTCCAGCCCTCGGCCGTCATGTCGCCCGGATCGAGGGGAAGAGCGGCCGGTAGAACTGCGCCCGTCCGGCTGATGGCGAATGCCACATGGTCGGCATGCGCGAACATGCCGTAGGGCTTCGCCCCCTCGCCGAACAACTCGAATGCGTACGGCACGCCGCGCAGATTGGCGATCGTCAGATAGATCGGAAGCGGATCGGCCACGTACGCGCGCCCGACGGGCAACGGTGAGGTGACGAGGGCGTCCTGGGAAATCTTCTCCAGCTCGGTGCAATCGAGCAGCGACCTCACCGGCATTCCAGCCGTCAGGTCGCCGGTCTGGAGCAGATACGACACGTCGATGCGCCGGACCCAGGCGTCGTAAAGGCGATTGTATCCGGCCGGCGGCGGAGCATCGACGTTTCTCACGGGTTGCACCACGCTTTGAAGCGCGACACCGGCGATCGCGGATGTCATGCCTCCTGCCGACGCGCCCGACATCACCTTGAGCAATGCCCTGTGCTGCGGGCCGCGATAATCCGGCTGCCGCCTTGCCTCCTCCCAGGCGTCCAGCGCCTCGATCAGGAAGTCGACCACGCCAGCCGTATAGGCCCCGGCCGAAATGGCCCCCGCCATGACCAGGCCGAACTCGAATGTCGGCTTTGCCGGCATTTTGATCTCCAAAAATGGAGGGCAAGATATGCGCGTATCGCGCAGATTTATATTGGCTCGCGGCGAGCCGTGCAACTAGATTGCAGGCAACAAGACTTCCTCCCTCTAAACGTTCACAACTTTTGGTTTTGCCCGGCTTCGCCGGACGATCGTTTGTGGGGGAGAGTCGGATGCTGCCACTCGTCGCCATTGCCACGGCCGTCATTCCCGACCTGATCAGGCTGCTGGCCGGGGACAAGGCCGAAAAGATCGCCAGAACGGTGGAGACGGTCGTCGCCGACACCACCGGCACCAGCGATGCCGCCCAGGCGCGACAATTACTCGAGGCCGATCCCGCCCTTGCGGTGCAGTTGCGCGAGAAGCTGGCGGCCATCGCCCTGGAAGAGACCCGCCTGCAGAACGAGCGCGAGGCGTCGGCGCGGGCAGCGCAGCTTCAGTCGGAGACGGCGCAAAGGCAGCACGCGCTCGAGGTCCTGAGGTCTCAACTCGAAGCGGATCGGATCCGGCGCGACCAGCAGTTCAACGAGCAGCAGGCGCAGGTCAGGCTGGCGCTGGAACAGACCGCCGGCGCACGCTCGCTCCAGATGGATCTCGTGAAGGCCGGCAATCCCCTCCAATGGGCACCGGCCGCCGTCTCCATCATCGTTACGCTTCTTTTCGCGGGCGCCCTCCTCCTGATGCTGTTCTACGAACCGCCTCCCCTTAAGGAGGGCCAAACGGACCGGTTCAAGGAATTGATCAACATCTGCATCGGTGCGCTCGTCGCAGGCTTCTCGACCGTCATCAGTTACTGGCTCGGCTCCTCCCTGGGTTCCCGCGAAAAGGACACCACCAACCAGCGCCTGCAGGCGGTGCAGGCCGAGCAGACAGCGCAGGCCGCGCAGAAGATCGACGACGTCGCCCGCGAGGTCCGTGCCAGCGGGGAGGCACGGCAGCGACCGGCAGAGCCGGCGGCGCCGCCGATCCCCAAGGGCGAGACGTTCGATTCCTGCCTGACGCTGGTGCTCGGTGCGGAGGGCGGTTTTGTCAACGACCCGCGCGACCGCGGGGGCGCCACGAAGTACGGCATAACCCAGGAAACGCTTACGGCCTGGCGGCGCAGTCGCGACCCCGGCGCGATCGTCAACGAGGACCACGTACGCGAGCTGAAGATCGAGGAAGCCAAGGAGATCTATCGCTCGCGCTACTGGAACGTGCTGCGCTGCGACGACCTGCCGAAGGGCGTCGACCTCCTGGTCTTCGATCTCGGCGTGAATGCCGGCCCCGCCCGTTCGGCGAAGATCCTGCAGGACGTCCTGGGCGTGGAGCAGGACGGATCGATCGGGCCGGTGACGCTGAACGGGCTCAATACCTGCGCACCCGAAAAGATCATCCGGGAATTCTCCGCCAAGCGGCTGGAGTTCTATCGGAGCCTCGAAGAGGACTTCAAGGTGTTCGGCGTCGGCTGGACCAACCGCACGAAGAGCATGCTCGACGCGGCGCTGGCGATGGCGATGGCGGCCGCGCGGTGACCGGCGGGCACCCGCGCAACCCGGCGAGCGGGTAGCCGGCGATGGCCGGAGATCGCGGCGCCTCCCTGCCCGTGGCCGCTCTGGGCGTTCTGGCGGTCTTCTTCTCCACGGTCCTGCTGAGCCAGTACGCGTTCGACCTGTTGCGGCTGAGCGAGGGCGAATCCGCGCAGGAGCGTTCGTTGCTGCCCCCGCCGGTGGAGGCACGGCTCTGGGAGGATCCGCTGGCGGCGCTCGTCCGGCACAGGGACGTCGTCGAAAAGCAGTGTTCGGGCAAGCGGACAACTGCGCCGTGCGAGCACGACGGCAAGCCCAAGGCCAGCGGTCCCCTGGATCCTACCGACGTGCTCGTGGTGGTGCCGCTTCCCGGGTCGAGCTTCGTGGGCGGCGAGGAACAACGCCGGCGGATACGCTACGCGGTGCTGGCCGGGCTTGCGTCGAAAGGCTTCGTCCACGCACACAGTTCGCGGCTCGGGCTCATGACCCTCACGGCGTGCGAATCGCTTTCCGGATGTCCCAAGACCGAGGCCAAGCCCGCCTCTTCCACTGGTGGCCCCGAGACGCCTCAACGGACGGAATCCAAAGCTCCGCAACTTACCCTGGACATCGCCTACGAATCCCTTCGGACCGAGGAGAAGGAGCCCGGTAGACGCGCGACCGTGCTTTGGGTGGACGACACCAAGCTCGGAAAGAACTGGCTAACAGCCATCACGATGCTGGTTGGCGAGACACATCCGTCATCAGCGCACGGCTCTGCACCTCAGGTCACCATCGTCGGTCCTTACACGTCGGAAAAGCTTGCCGACGCCATCCGCAACCTCGCGACGCTCGAGCAGAAGGAGGGAAACTTCTGTACGAACTGGAGGCGGCTCAAGACGTTCAATCTCGTCAGTCCCTTCTCGACGGCCGACGAAGGCGCCCTCATCAAGTCAGCGGTGCTGCCGGACATCAAGTCCGCTGAACTCACCCACATCACGTCCATCGACTGCGGGGACAGCGCGCGAACCCGCCAGGACAAACCGGCATTCGACACTCTTGCGGAATTCTTCCAGGGCCTCGGACTACACGTCGATCATCGATCCGATCCGTTTTTCCTGAGGACGGTCGGCTCCGATTCCCGCCAGGTTGGACTCCTACGGAGCGAGCTTTGCGCCCGGGGCTTGCGCGCCGGCGGCCGGGTCGTGCTCCTCCACGAATGGGATTCCTTGTTCGCCCGCAGCCTGGTCGGGAAAATTCGCCAGGGCCTGCCCTGCGAAGGCGGCGGTGACGTAATCGTCGACACCTATGCCTATTTCGGCGGTCTCGATGGCGTCACCCTGGAAGGCGCGTCCAAGCAGCAGAGAGCGGTCCCGCGTGCCAAACGCAACGACAAGGATTCGGGCAAGGAGCCGGAGGTCGAATGGCCGGAGAACAGGGACCAGCGGGACTATATCCGTCGCCTGGTGAGAGACCTGCAGGCCAGCGGCGACCCGGACGCGCAGGTGCCTGTCCGCGCGGTGGGTGTGATCGGCCAGGACGTCCATGACAAGCTGCTGCTCATCCAGGCGCTGCGACCTGCCTTCATGGAGCAGACGATCTTCACGACCGACATGGACGCCCGCCTGTTCCATCCCGACGTGACGAGATACATGCGGAACGTCGTGGTCTCCTCGCCTCTTCCGCTTTCGCCGCAGGAACTCCGCTCGCCGGTCAAGCCAACGCCAAAGTTCGCGCCCTTCCGGGACAGTTATCAGACCGCAACCTACCTCGCTGTCCGCTATGCGGCGCTGGATGGAGCGAATTCCGAGCCCGCGCGCAAGGAGAGAGCCGAATTCCGCGAAGAATTGTCGAGGCAACTGGAAGTCTCCTATCTCCACGAAGTCGGTCGTCAGAATCAGGGCGTCGTGGCGCTCGCAATGCCGTCCGGCACCCTGGACGGGATCTGGAACGATCAGGTCGATACCCGGCTGCGATTCGCCCTCGTCCTGTCCGTCATGCTGGCGATCTTCGGCCTGGTGGTGCTCGTATCGATGCCCAGTCCTGCCCTTTGCGAGGTCGTCCGGCGCAAGGAGCCGAGCAACGTGCCGACGATGGTCGTCGCGAGTGTCGTGGTCGCCTCCTGGGGCTTCGCCGTGGGAGTCGTGGCGGAACTCGCCAGGCCGGGGCGGATCGGAGTCTGGGGCGCTCTGGGAATTGCCGCACTCGCCATGGCGGCCTTCGCGATCGCGTTCTGGCGCCGTCCCTCTGCAACACGAACCGGGAGTGCGTCACAAACCGACGAGTCGAGACCCTACAGGCTGAGGCTTGCCCTGGTCCTGCTGTTGCCGGCAGGCGCGGCTTGCCTGCTCGGCTTCGTCCCGCACCGGCTCCCCCCCGGCACGTTCGAGCCCTTCTCCATCTTCGCCGGCGTGAGCAGCTGGCCGTCCGAGCTGCTGCGCGCCCTTGCCGTGCTCCTGTTCGGCTGGTTCCTCGACCGTACCTGGACAGGCACACTGGTCGCCACAGAGAAGGTGGGCAAAGTCTATTTCCCCGGCCTGCAGCTTCGAGAAATCAGCCGCGAGCCGTTCTGGAAACGACTCCTGCACGACACGAAGATTTGGATCGGATTGAAGACGTTGACCGCGGGGCAGAACGTCCTGAATCCGCCCAACGACGCGCGCAAGGACGAAGCGATCGATGGCAGCCAGGTTTGGCGAAACTACCTTCTACGGCTGGCCGATGGTCCCCGCTTCGTCCGTCTGGTCTTGTGGCTCGTCATCACATGGATCGTCGTCAGAACCATCATGATGCTGGCCGGCGGGGAGCCACCGGACGTGCCCGCCCGCGGAGAGGGCGACCGTGAACTTTTCCGGCTGACGATCTGGCTGTCCGCGACCGCGACGATCATCCTGATGATCCTGGTGAGCGACGCCACGATTCTGACTTGGCAGTTCATTCAGGTGCTTCGCGACAAGCGCACCGTCTATCCGAGAGACACGGTGCAGCGTTTCGCGGCCGACCTCGGGCCAAAACTGTCGATACGCGCCGACCGGACCATTTCCGCCGAGCCACTCGACCGCAATGACATGAGCCGGCCGGGGCGCAACTCCATCCTCGATCCCTGGATCGACGCCAATCTGCTGGCCGACCATACCGAGGGCATTTCGAGGCTGATCTTCTTTCCGCTCATCCTGCTCGGGCTGCTTTTCGTCGCGCGGCTGCAGATATTCGACAACTGGTCGCCCAACAACGTCGTCATGATCGTCCTCGTCGTTTTCCTTCTCTGGATGGTCGGGGTGGCGACCGCGCTGAACGTCGGCGCGGAGATCGCCCGGCGGCGGGCGCTGGATTTCATGCGCCAGGACCTGCTGTGGCTGAAGGGCAGTTCGAACCCCGATGACGTGGCGCTTGCCGAACTGTTTCCGGTGCTCATCAAGCAGGTCGAGGAGCTGCGCCGTGGTGCCTTCGCGCCCTTCTTCGAGCAGCCTCTCGTTCGCGCCGTACTGGTGCCACTCGGCGGCGTCGGTGGACTGCAACTCCTCGAGTTGTTGACGCTCGTCCGCTCCTAGTCGGCCCCCGCAGCGGACAGGACCAGCTTCTGGATTCCGGCGTCGGCTTCCGGGGACAACGCGATCGTGCCAATCAGGTGGCCCTTCGCGCAGGCAAGGACGAAGCGGGCGGCCAGCGCATGGACAGGCTCGATCCGCTCGAGACGTCCCTCGCCCAGGCGTGCCTTCAGGGACGCAAGCTCGGCGTCGCGCAGGTGGGCCGGGGTATCGAGCAGGAAGTTCACCGCGAACGGCCGGTCGCCGCCTTCGATGCGACCCGAAGCGTAGGCCGCGACGACCGCGTCGATAGCGCGCGCCAGCGCCGGCGATGGTGGGGCGACAGGAAGCGGTGGCGACGCTTCGTGCAGCATTTCGGCGATCCGCAGGGTGAGCCGCGACATCGGCGCGTAGGTGCGATTGCCGAAGGCGAAGACGCCCCAGCCGCGCTCGGGCAGCATCAACACGTGCGAGCCATAGCCCGGCAGGCCGCCGGCATGGTGTATCCGCATGCCGAGCAGCGTATCGCTGGAATGGGTGAGACCGTAGCCGTAGGCGCTCGGCTGTGGAGCTCGGGCGCCCGGCAGCGGATCGGGCACGAAGGGCGGCGCATGCCACAGCACCATCTCCCGGATACTCGACCGGCGGGCCGGCCCGGTCTCCGGATCGTCGCGGGCCGGCCAGGCGTCGAGCAGGAACGACACGTAGCGCGCATAGTCGGGCACGGTGGTCGCGAGGCCGCCCATCGCCCCGACCTCCCCGTCCGGCTCGATGCGCTCTCGCGACCACACGTCGCCGTCCAGGCGATAGCCCCATGCATAGTCACCCTTGGCTGCTGCGGGCGCGTCGAAGGTCGTGTCCGCCATGCCGAGCGGCTCGAGGAAGGTCCGGCGCATGTAGGCCTGGTAGGGCTCGCCGCTCACATTCGTCAGAACCCGGCCCAGCAGCGCATAGCCCAGGTTGCTGTACTCGAAGGCGAGGCCGGGCGGCCGGGCGAACAGATGGCCGGTCGCGATCACACGGTCGAGCTCGGCCGGGCTCATGCCCAGCACGCGATCGCCCCAGGGATCGTCCGTCACGAAGCCGGCCGTGTGAGTGAGCAGATGGCGCACCGTGACGGGTGCGCTGTCCCGGGTTACGGGCTTCACCGCGGCGAACTGCGGCACGTACTGCTCCAGCGGCACGTCGAGTTGCAGCTTGCCCAGGTCGCGCAGGGACAGGATGGCCAGCGCGGTCATGTTCTTGGTCATCGAGGCGATCCGGAAGGCCGTCCCGGCCCCCACGCGCCGGCCGGCCTCCCGGTCGGCGAGGCCGAGCGCCGTCACATGGACGAGGCGGCCTCCCTGGACGATCCCCGCAGCAAGGCCCGGGATATGCTCCTGTTCGGCGAACACAGCGCAGGCTGCGTCGATTTCGGCGTAGACTGTCATCACCTCATCGTATCAAGACAGCCGACGACTCACACAGACAATCAGCCGGCCACCGTGAGGCCGAACTGGCAGCGGAGCCGTGGCGGGATCTGCACCCCCCTGACCGTTCTCTGTGGAGACAGGGGAATGACGTCGACCGTCACGCAGAACAGATCGAGCCGGCTGGGTCCCGGGCCAACGAGGGGATCGAAGGTTATCGTGTAGGTAAACGATCTGTCGGCGGCGAAGGAAATTCTCGGATCCATTGGCGCACTTCGCGTCGGCACCGCCGTCTCTGGGGTCGTGGCGAAGCCGGGCGCCGGAAAGGGCGTGATGGACGCGACCAGGGCGTAGCCGCGTGGCACGGCCGGCAACCTCGCGGTTCCGGAGCGTATGACGAGGCGGGCGGGCATGCCGTCGGCAACATGGAAGATCGAATCCTCATTGGCCGCGAGCGACATGCCTCCGAAACTGACCCGGAGGAAGTCCATGGCGCGCACCATGTCGATTCCCACGGTTCGGGGCTGCGTTCCCTGACGCCCCGTCGCGGACCAGGCCGCCATCCCCGAATCGACGATCGTCAGGGACCCGAGGTTGCGCGTTTCAAGCCCCGCCGCGCGCGCGCACGGACTGCCGGCCCTGGGAAACACGCACCTGAGAGGAACCGAGAACTCCCGCGCGCCTTCGGGAATCTCCACCGTCAGCGTGCCGGCATCACCGATGGGCGTCACCGTCGTCGCGTTGGCGCCGAACGTGAAGCCTCCGACATCCACCGATGTGAAGCGCACGAGGACACGCGACCTGTTGGGCAAGCCCTCGTGCGCGAGCCGGATCTTCAGCGATCCGGAGGCCACGGTCTCGAGAGGCGGATTGCTATCCGTCGTGCTCAACCTGGCTTCGCCCAGAAGCAGGTTCGCTTCGAAAAAGCGGAACCGCTGGGAGTCGCCCCCCGGATTCATGCTCAGGCCGCCGAGCTTGACCGGGTCTGTGCTTGGGTCGTTGTCATCGGGATTGGCTTCCAGCCACCGGAGCCGCTGGGCGTTCGGCGACCGCGAGGGGTCGTAGGGCTGATAGGCACCCAGGGCCACGAGGTCTCCGTGCCGGATCCGCGCGCCGGGAGAGCCGGACAGTTTCTTGATCTTGAAGAGAGCGTGGCCTGCAAACGGCGCATCGACGGTCAGGCGCTGGTCCCGCGGCGTCATGTACTTGTTTGCAGGATTCCGAACGGTGACCCTGTCGTCGCTGTTGAGCGTCCCGCTGCCGGCGTCCACGTCGAATTCGTTGGCACGGCTCGGATCGTTGGAGTAACGCGCACCTCGATCGATGGTCGAGCCGTTGTCCCGGCATAGATCCATCACAGTGCCGGCGCCGGGTTGCGTGCTGACCGTGAAGGGACCCACGTTCGCCGGGAACGTCACATAGCCATTGGCATGTTGCGAAAAGAGATGAAACAGCATTGACCCTCTCCCCGTGGTTCAAGCTTCCTCAACTTTGGGTCGTAGCCCCGCATCGGGTCAAGGCCCGCAGACACGACGGATGCCCAACTGCCGCGATTTCGCCTTTCTCACCCGGCAAGGTTGCGGCGCATGGCAAAGCCCCGTCCCCGCCTGAAGCCCCTCGAGACCGACGCCGAGACAGCCACCCCGGCCCCGTCCGCCGAGGCCGATGCCGCCCTGCTCGCCTTGTTGGCCAAGGGCCTTCGCCTGCAATCCGCCGATGGCCACTGGCGGGTCAGCGGCAATACCCTGCCGCACCGCGTCCTGTTGCGCGAGGCGGGCGGTACCTGGAACAGGCTCGACCAGTGCTGGGACTTCACCGGCGAGGATCCGACGGGAAAGCTTGCCGCCGCCCTCGAAGCCGCACCCACACCGGCGACCGGCCACAACAGCGGCGAGACCGAAGCCCCTAGGCCGCACTATCACGGCCATCGCGGCCGGGTCCGCGAGCGGGTGATGAAGGCCGGCGTCGAGCCGCTGGCCGACTACGAGCTGCTGGAGCTGCTGCTCTTCTATTCGATCGAGCGGATCGACACCAAGCCGATGGCCAAGGCCCTGCTGGAGCGGTTCGGCACCCTGGGCGACGTGTTCGCCGCCGAGCCGGCGCAGCTTCGCGAGTTCGAGATCGACCAGCGCACGCTCGTCCACTTCAAGGCGATGCGCGAAGTCGGGCGGCGGCTGGCCGAGCGCAAGGTCAAGGACATGCCGGTCCTGACCAACTGGCAGCAGCTCATCGACTATTGCCATGCCGCGCTCGCCCACGAGAAGACCGAGCAGTTCCGCATCCTCTTCCTCGACCGTAAGAACGTGCTGATCGCGGACGAAGTCCAGCAGCGCGGCACCATCGACCACACGCCGGTCTATCCGCGCGAGGTCGTGAAGCGCGCGCTTGCACTGAATGCAGCCGCGCTGATCCTGGTTCACAACCATCCCACTTGGCCTTTTCGATCACGTTCAATCACGCCACATCACCTTGAAACACAAGAGCTTTTAGGCTTGTCGTAGAGTCGGTCATTGTGGCATATTGGGGTCGGTTTTAAGGGGATCAAGGCCCTTTTTGACCCCAGTCGCCGACCCCACGAACCCGTCGAGCGACCCCAGTTGGAAGCCGACGGAGAACCCCAGTGCCAAGCCTTACAGATGGAGAAATTCGCCGAGCCCTGAAGCAGGTGGAAACGACCGGCAAGCAGCTCAGCCTTGTCGATGGCGAGGGTCACGGAACCGGCCGGCTGGTCCTCGTGATGAAGCCTATGCCTACCCGTGTGACCGCAGACTGGATGGCGCAGCAATGGCGCGATGAGAAGCGCCTCAAGAAGAAGCTCGGCTCGTATCCCTCGATGCCCCTCAGCAAGGCCCGCGAGATATTCAACCGCGACTTCGCGGAGCTGATCCAGAAAGGCCGTAGCATCAAGGTTGCCGGCGACACGCGACCGGGAACCGTCGCCGACCTCTTCGAGGCGTATGTCGCCTACCTCAAGGAGGGCGGGAAGTCGTCCTGGAAGGAGGCGGAAAAGGGCCTCAACAAGATCGCCGATACGCTCGGACGCAACCGCCCGGCCCGCGACATCGAACCGGATGAGATCACGGCGATCATCCGGCCCATCTATGAACGCGGCAAGCGTTCAATGGCCGATCATGTGCGCAGCTACATTCGATCTGCCTTTAGCTGGGGCCTGAAATCCGAGCACGATTATCGCTCCACCGCTGCGCGCCGCTTCCGGCTGACCTACAACCCCGCTGCGGGCATACCGACGGAACCCAAGACGATCGGAACGCGCTGGTTGAGCGAGGAAGAGTTCGTTCGACTCTATCGCTGGCTCGAATGCCCCGACACGCCGGTTCATCCTTCCTATGCCCGCGCCGTCCAGATCATCATGCTGACTGGCCAGAGGGTCGAGGAAATCGCCCGTCTCCATGTCGATCAATGGGATGCCAAGGAACGGATCATCGACTGGACCAAGACCAAAAACCTTCAGCCGCACGCTGTTCCGGTGCCCTTGTTGGCCGCGGAACTGATCGAGTCGATTATCCCGAACGAACACGGCTGGTTCTTCCCCTCCGCCAAAGACCCGTCAAAGCCCGTCAGCCACGGCACACTCTACAGCTTTATCTGGCGCCAGCGGGATCGCGGCGTGATCCCCCATGCGACCAACCGCGACCTCCGTCGCACCTTCAAAACCTTGGCTGGCAAGGCGGGAGTCCCGAAGGAGATCCGCGACCGTCTCCAGAACCACGCCTTGCAGGATGTCAGCTCGAAGCACTACGACCGCTGGAACTACATGGTTGAGAAGCGTGCCGGCATGGCGAAGTGGGACAAGTTCGTCCGAGCCATGCTCGCCAAGAAGCGCATGAAAGCGGCGGCATGAGCCTCCGGCGCCTATAAAGAGGAAGTGAGAAACGACTATAATCGGCCTGGCGTTGCTGGCGACGCTGACCACGGCGACCGCGGCCAAGGCCGATCCCTGCAAGGCCATTCCCGACCGCGGCCCGATGCCGTCCTATC